>Ga0075012_10001665_pt1 | contig 22386 bp, 7 predicted proteins | sample All_14_2_FD_71474 | JGI IMG/M metagenome (GOLD analysis project Ga0075012, IMG submission 71474) | Freshwater microbial communities in response to fracking from Pennsylvania, USA - Allegheny Zone_MetaG_DW_15 | ecosystem: Environmental > Aquatic > Deep subsurface > Groundwater > Drilled...
GGGTGAAAACGAATTCACCGAAGAAGAAATCAGGCTGATGCGTATAAAATACATCTCAGAAGTTGGTAACTAATACCTTAATTAACTAAGCGTTTTTTTTAACTTCGCAACCTGATTCATAATTATATGAATCAGGTTGTTTTTATAATAATCCCGATATCCAAAAAAAAGATGAACGAAGAAATCAACAACAGTACCGAAAACACATCCAACAGCGAAAATACCGCAGTTATACAGGAACAAAGCGTTAAACCAGATGCACCGATTGCTGCAGCCGGAAATAAAATCAATCCGCTTTTGCTCACACTTAACCTGGTAATGCTGGCCGGGCTTATAATTCTCTATATCCTGCATTTTACAGGATCGGGAAATACAGGTAATGCCATTGCCGGAGCTGTTGAAAAAGCCAGTAAAGGTTCCATTTCTGTTGCTTTCGTAAGTAACGACAGCATTTTAAGTAATTACGAACTGGTTAAGAAAATGCGTGCAGATCTTGAAGCCAAGGGACGGCGCCTCGAAGGAGAAGTTGCTTCCAGACAAAAAGCACTTGAAAAAGATGCTGCATACTTCGAGGATCAGATTGCTAAAAAAACCCTTAGCGATAAAAGCGCACAGGAAATATACGGTCAACTTCAGCAAACCCAACAGCAGATATACGGGTTGCGCGACAGGTATCTGGCCGATCTGCAGCAAAGTGAAATGGAAATGAACGTAGCAATACTCGATTCAGTAATGAATTTCCTGGAACGATACAACGAAAAGTATAAGTTCGACTACATACTTGGGTTCCAAAAAGGCGGCAACATACTGTATGCCAATGATACTCTAAATGTTACCAGCGATGTGATTAAAGAACTCAATGCTGAATACCTGAAAAAACACGGTGGAAAATAATTGTACCCTCACCTGTTTTTATTTCGCCATTTTATCTTCGCCCGGTATGGGAAAATCACCTCTGGAAATACTGTATGATTAAGAATTGGATTTTGTTTGTTTCGATTGTGTTGCTGACCGTTTCGTGCAACAGCATTTTCACTTCAAAGCCGGCTGGCACGCTGAACGAAGACGAAATGATCAATATTCTGGTTGACATACACCTTACCGAAGCTACATTGCGTATATCAAACGACTCACTTTCGCGTAAAAATGACACTACTGACCAACGCATCAGGTTTGCCCATGTTTTCCGCAAGCATGATATTGATCCGGATGATTTCAATAAAAGCATGGACTATTACCTGGAGCATATTGAATTGCTTGACAATATTTACAAAGAGGTGATTAACCGTTTATCGGAAATGGAAGCCACACTGCAACCAAAAGCCACAACCCCGGCAGCAAATAAAAATGTGAACATTAGTGAACTAAAACCAAGCACAGCTCAAGTGCGAAATCCCTGGTTCCTTTCACTCTATAAGCCATCCGAACCTGATCAGGTGCAGTATTTTAGCCAGGACAAGTACCCGGTCAAACAACGAAAATAACTGTTTCCTGACCTTTTACAAAATCAAAAATAAAGCCCCGGAATTTACATATCGGGGCTTTATTTTTGTACGAAACTGAAAGAACTCACTTTACGGATAAAGTAAAAATGCGGGTGGTATTTAGCTGCGCAATTGATTAACTGGAAGCAGGTAAAGCTCCGGCAGTTGGTTCAATTCAACCTTATTGCTTTGTAGCTGAAGCTGAATAAAATTCCTTATCACCGCCAGCAGTAATGGAATAGGTCCAGGTCATGGCAGTTTTATTTGTATTGGTGATTTTCCCTGATCCTTCGACCACCCAGCCGTTATCAAGACTTTGAGATGAAACTACAATCTGATTAGAGGTTACAAGCCCGGTAACTTGTATGGATTGTGAACCCGGGTTTCCGAAATTTTCGAGAATCACCTGCCCACTGTTACCCGGATCCTTGCTTATGGTAACTATATAACTCTGTCCGTCAGTACTTTTAAATGAGCTACTTTCGGCAAACTGCCAAACTCCTATAAATGGGTCGCGGGCATCGTCGCCGGTAGTTTCTTCATCGGCAGGTTCGCAACCTGTATAAAGAACGCTTGCAAAGGCAGCGATCAGCAAAAATAAACGAAATGCATTTTTCATGATTTGTTTTTAATTAAGAGCTACAAATTTATTATTAACTTTTAAATAATTACGCTTAAAGCAAAAGTAAAACAAGAATCGTGCAAATTTCTATCAAAATATTTACGTAAAGTCCGTTTTACAAATTTCCGATGATAAGAGGTTTACAATCAACAACGACCCCTTTTTTGTTCCGTAAAAGCAACAGATAATACCCCTGCACAAGATGTGAAGTCATTATACGGATATCTTCACCCGGAGTTACTGAGACAGGCTCACCAACAGCAATTCCCGCAACTGACCGGATTTCAATAACGCCTTCTTCAAGCAGAGAAGTTGTACAGCTAACCCCCGAAATTGCCGGCACAGGGAAGAGTGAAAGTATTTTATTTTTTTCGAGAGGAGCTTCAGTATCAGATAAAACAGGTGTTGTACATGTTGAGAACAATCCGCCATGAGCTGAAATAAGGCTATCGAGATGTTGAGTTGTAGGAGGCCAGATGTATTTTTCAGCAATATACGAATCGGGCATTATTACAATAACTGTAGGATAGGAAAGCACACCATAGTCTTCAACCACATGATTTCCATTGCCTTCGGTACCACTTATTTCGGGATAGTTTACCCCGTTTGTTTCACCAAAATCAATCACTCCGGCATTATCGGCACCCCAGTTAATTCCTAAAAATACAACATTTGATGTATTACACCCAAAGTGCGAAAAGGATTCACTTATCATCGGAGCATAGGTAGAGCATGGGCCACAGGTAATGGTGAAAAAATCGATAACTACGATTTTGTCCTGTTCAAGGTATTCGTATAAGCGGTGGGTAACTCCATTAACATCCTTGACAGTGAAATTGACGGCAGTATCAAGCGATGTTTGAGCAGTCACTAAATGTGTAACCAAAAGGGAAGTAAACAGGATGAATAGTTTTCTCAATTAGTGTAAACGGATTAGTATAGGGTTAATGGTATAAAAAAGCGCGCAGGAACCTGTTTTCGGGTTTATTTCCCCATCAATTCGGCCAGAATGCCATCGGCCAGCCTGCTGGCACCAATCCGGAAAAGGTGGTTGTTAAGCCAGGCATCGCCATTAATGTTTTTAACAAGCAGATAATAAACCATAGCCTGATCGGGTGTTGAAATACCACCGGCAGGTTTTATACCAGTCATTCTGCCATTAATCACGTTCTCAGCGTGTATAACTTTCAGCATTGTCAACATTGCTTCGGGAGTAGCAGCGGGTTGAATTTTACCTGTCGATGTTTTGATAAAATCGGCACCACCCATGATGGCAAGTTCCGAAGCAAGTTTAATGTTGTCTAAAGTACCAAGCTCACCGGTTTCGAGAATTACTTTCAGATGTACTTCGCCACATGCTTGTTTCATTGCCGCCACTTCATCAATAATAAACTCATAATCCCCGGCAAGAAAAGCACCACGCGAAATTACCATATCTACTTCATGTGCTCCTTCGGAAACTGCATAAGCACACTCATTTACACGCAAGTGAAGTGGCAGTTGCCCCGAGGGGAAAGCGCCAGCTACGGAAGCAACTTTAACACCTGAGCCATCGAGTAATTTACGGGCAAGCTTTATAAACGGAGGATAAACACAAACTGCAGCGGGAAGTGGCAGCCCATAGTCTCCATAGCTTAAAGCTTTATGGCACAGTAATTTAATCCGCTCCTCATTGTCAGTTCCTTCGAGGGTTGTGAGATCGAGTAAACCTAAAATCTGCCTGAGAATTTCGCTACGATCAGGGTAATCAGGAATACTTGCCTGAATTTTCTTTAGAATTGAATCCATTTTTTTTAAAGCTAATGATTCAGGAATATAATAGCCCCGGCATTGAATCCTGAGGCATGAACGGTAAGTTAATTATTGTTACAAATGTCAATCCCTATCGGCAAAGCAGTTTATAAACATTGCAAAAATAGCATTTTACAGGATTTAGCGGATAACTAATCGTTAAATCTGCTCTTCAACAGGAGAAACCTGACCGGTATCAAGCTTTTAAATTACTGACAGAAGCCTGAAAGGATAGATTACGTATAAAATAATTAGCATATAAAAGCTTCACAAAGAAACCATTAAAATTTTATAAAAAAGATTTTAACAAATTTATATTACAAATTGGGATGATAGCTATTAACTAATACACTCAACAACTTGTACAACTTGTCCTTTACTACACTTATCTGATTATTAATTATTTACCTACACAGAGGAACTATGAAACGGGCTTTACTCAACCTTTACGGGGTAGTTATGTCGTACAGACAAATACTTCCTGTTTTCTTGTTAACACTTGTAAGCTTTAGTGTTAAAGCACAATGTCCACCAACTCTAACTGCTACCCCCGCAAGCGCGAATGTGTGCGCGGGCGACTCGGTACTCATGGCATGTACGCCTTCATCCGGAACTACCTGGCAATGGTACAAGGATGGAAACCCATTACCAGGAGAAACTAACAGCACTTGTTATGCTTATGACGCCGGCAACTATACTGTAATGGTTGGGGGATGCCCGTTTCCCTCCGCTGCAGTATCTGTCACTTTCAAACCTCTTCCTCTGGTATCTCTTTTCAGCAATGCAACATTAATCTGCGAAGGGCAACAAGTATCACTATTTGTAACAACAGGACCAAATGTGGTATGGGTTTGGATTGATCCTCCTTCATTATTTGGTACCCAAACAAATCCTATTACTCAAACGCTATATACAACTACTACTTACCAGATAATTGGTGCTGATCAGACTACCAATTGCGCCAATACTTCAAAAGTAACTATTCAGGTGAATCCTGAACTAATACCGGGTATTGTATCAGCTAATACGCAAATCTGCCCTGGTGCAACACCTGCTTTAATTACATCAACCCCATCAACCGGTGGCAGCGGAACCTACACATACCAATGGCAAATGAGTACAACCAGCGCTTCGGGTGGTTTTTCCAATATTCCCGGGGCAAACACTTTAACGTATCAGCCGGGGCCAACATCAGTTACTACCTGGTACAGGCTGGTTACGTCGTCGCCTCCATGTCTGGATGAATATTCGAATGTTGTTGTGGTTCAGGTAAATCCAAATCCCACTGTTAATACAGCTCCTTCGAAGGCAATATGTTCAGGCACTAACATTGACTATCACCCCGGCAGCGCTGTAACAGGAACAACCTATACCTGGACATCATCAGTGACATCCGGCACTGCTTCAGGAAATACAGCTTCAGGAAGCGGAAACATTCACGATATTTTGTCACTTCCGGCAAACTCAATAACTCCTGCACAAGTTACCTACACTATCACACCTACAGGTCCGGCACCGACGAATTGCCCGGGAACACCTTTCATTTTTACCGCAACTGTAAACCCTATTCCAACAGTGAGCAATGCAGTGCTTTCGCAAGGTGTATGTGCCGGATTGTCAACTACTCCTGTTGTTCTTCAGTCAGCACTGGCATCTGCCACTTTTACCTGGACAGCTACAGCAACAGCAGGTATAAGTGGGTTTCAGGTATCTGGAAGCGGAAACATTCCGGCTATGCAGATATTTAATTCACTGCTTACCGTTGGTACAATTACATATACTGTAACTCCACATGGCCCGGCTCCAACCAGTTGCGATGGCCCTTCGGTTGCATATATAATAACAGTTAACCCTTCACCGATAGTTTCGAATACTCCGATGCAACAGACTATCTGCACCGGCAATAATACTTCGGCTGTAGTTTTAACATCAAATGTTCCGTCAACCACTTTCACATGGACAGCTACAGCAACCCCCGGGATTACCGGATTTACAGCCAGCGGAACAAATACAATTCCATCACAGAACATTTCAAACTCAACCAATGCAACAGGTACTGTTACCTATCATGTTACTCCTAGTGGTAGTATAAATGGATGTGCAGGCATTCCTAATGATTATGTTGTAAACGTTCATCCTGAACCAGTTGTATTAGTTGCGCAAACGGTATTGACCCATTGTTCGGGAACAACAACCAACATAGCTCTGTCATCAAATGTTGCCGGTACCACATTTTCATGGACAGCATCAGCACCCGGCTCTGTTACAGGATTTAGCAACGGAACCGGCAATGTGATTGCACAAGCTCTTGCCAACACATCCAATGCTCCTCATGATGTAACCTATACCATTACACCTACATACAACGGATGTTCCGGAAACCCACTGGTTGTAACTGTAACCGTTTTCCCGGCTACGGTGCTGTCAGTAGTACCTGCATTTCCTGTTTCGTGTTCAGGACAAAATGTAGTTATTAGTCTTGTTGGTAATGTTCCGGGTATTTCTTTCACCTGGACAGCATCGGCAGTTGGCAATGTTACAGGATATACCAATGGTTCAGGTTCTACAATTTCGCAGACGCTAATAAATAATGATAATGTACCACGTTTGGTTACTTATGCTGTTATGATGAGCATGAATGGCTGTACCAACGGACCAACCAATTTTATAGTTACTGTTAATCCAATTCCGGCTGTTACCAATAATCCTGTTGTTTCAAGTCAATGCTCAGGTGCCACATTTAACCTTGCACTTTCATCGAGTGTTGCTGGAACAACATATAACTGGACAGCCAACGGAACACCTGGGGTAACAGGTTATGCCGGCGGAAACACGCCAACTATTAATCAAACTTTATTAAATTCGACCAGCACTTCAGGGACAGTTGTTTACACAATAACTCCAACAGCAAATGCATGCAGTGGGTCACCGGTTGACTATACAGTAACTGTTAACCCTAATCCTATTGTGAACCTTAGCCTGGGTAGTCAATCTATTTGCAGTGGTACAGCAATTACTCCAGTTACTTTTAATTCGCCTGTTTCAGGTACAACATATGCCTGGACGGCAGCTCCTTCGGGACCAGGAATAACAGGTTACACTGCTTCGGGAACGGTTTCAATTCCCGCCCAGACTATCAACAACACTTTGGTGATTCCAGGCACAGTAAGCTACACAGTTATCCCCTCGTACAACGGGTGCACCGGTACTTCTGCCACACATATTGCAACAGTAAATCCATTACCTGCAGTAACCAACGCCAGCATGTCGCAAACTATATGTAACGGCGCAACTTCATCAAATGTTAATCTGTTATCAAATGTTGCAGGCACTACCTTCACCTGGGTTGCAACTCCATCATCAGCTTCAGTTTCCGGTTTTGTTGCAAGCGGTGGAAATTCAATACCGGCACAAACGATCTTTAACAGCGGCACCACTACGGGTACAGTAACATATCATATAATCCCAACTTCAAATTTCAGCACAAGTTGTCCGGGAACACCTGCAAACTACACTATTAATATCAACCCATCTCCTTCGGTTAACAGCAGTCTCATATCAGAAGTATGTAGCGGACAACCATTTAGCTATACTATCGGCAGCAACCTTCCAGGTACAACCTTTACATGGTCGAGAGGGCCGGTTTCAGGTATAAGCAATGCTCCAGGATCAGGGTCAAGTTCTATAATTACTGAAACACTTATCAATACTACGAACAATGATATTAATGTAACGTATGTACTTACCCCTATCGGTCAAGCACCCACAATGTGTCCCGGCACTCCGGTAAATCTGGTTGTAACAGTACATGCTTTACCACAGGTTGATGCAGGTGCCGATTTTACAATTCCTTACGGAACATACACCTCATTAAACGGAACTGCCAGCGGCGGCACAGGTGCATTAAACTATGCCTGGACACCAAATTCCTATATAAATACAGGTGCCAACACACTAACTCCACAAACAACAAACCTTATACTTACCCGCACTTACACACTGACAGTAACCGATGCAAAAGGTTGCAGCGCCAACAATCCAATGACTGTATTTGTGGTTGGAACCCCGGTAACGGCCTCGCCATCAGCAGCGCCTGCCAGTATTTGCTTCGGACAAAGCACCACAATTAATGCTAATCCTACCGGAGGGTCGGGTACATATACTTACTCCTGGACATCAGTTCCTGCCGGATTTACTTCAACTTCGGCAATGGCAACCGTATCCCCATTTGTAAGCACTACTTACACCGTAACAATAAATGATGGATTTAACTCTGCAACAGCTTCTGTTTCAGTTACAGTAAATCCACTCCCTAACCAGTTTATACTCACAGGTGGCGGAAGCTATTGCCTTGGGGGAACAGGCGTTGTGGTTGGTTTATCCGGTTCACAATCGGGAGTATCGTATCAATTATACAATAACATTACCCCAATAGGATCACCGGTATCAGGTACTGGCTCAGCTATCAGTTTTGGGAACCAGACAATAGCAGGAATTTACACTGTAGTCGGAACCCGTGTTTCCACCGGATGTACTGTGGATATGGGCAGCAGTGTTGCTGTTTCTATTAATTCTCTTCCTGTAGCAAATGCGGGAGCTGACCAAACCATAGCTTTTGGTATAAGCACAACTTTAAATGGTTCGGCGTCAGGAGGCTTTGGCGCTATGAATTATTCGTGGGCACCTTTATCATATATTGCTTCAGGTTCAAATTCAGCAGCTCCGTTAACCACGAACCTATATTCAAATACCACTTACACTCTAACTGTTACCGATGGAAACGGATGCGTTGGAACGGATCAGGTTGCAATATCGCTTACCGGAAATGCAATTAATGTAGTTGCTTCAACTCTTCCATCAGAGATCTGTGCTGATGCTTCAACAGCTCAGCTAACAGCTTCTGTAAGCGGCGGATCGGGTATATATACTTTTGCCTGGACTTGCACTCCTGCAGGATCACCAGTATGGACTTCAACTGATCAGAATCCGGTAGTATCGCCAGATGTAACAACTACATACACTGTAACAGCTAACGATGGATATAATACAGCTATTGCTTCTACCACAGTAATTGTAAATCCACTTCCGTTGCAATACGGGGTAACCGGAGGCGGTTCGTATTGTTATGCCGGAGCCGGAGTAAATATTGGCCTCAGCGGATCGCAGCCTAACACCAACTATCAGCTTTTAAGGGGCGGTATTCCTGATGGACCCGCAGTAACAGGCACCGGAGCTCCGATAAGTTTTGGCAACCGCACTGCAGCTTTCAATTATACAGTAGTAGCTACCCACAATGTCACAGGTTGTACTAACCACATGAACGGAAGTGCAACCATAATGATTCTCCCTCCTCCTTCTTCTTACCTGGTTACAGGTGGTGGTTCCTACCCTATAGGAGGAGCAGGTAGAGAAATCGGATTAGCTCAGAGCGATTTGGGTATCAGCTACCAGCTATTTTGTAACAACATTCCTTTAGGCTCAGCTGTTGCAGGAACAGGTTCACCATTAAATTTCGGTTTTCAGACCATTGGCGGAACCTATACTGTAGAAGGAACTGATATGGGTACAGGCTGCACTGCTCTAATGAACGGCAGTGTTAGTATTACTGTATTGCCTTTCCCTCTTTCATTTAATGTATATGGTGGCGGAGTAATATGCGAAGGCGAGCCCGGACTTTATATACACCTTACAGGTTCAGAAAGCAGCATCGATTATCAACTCTTAAGAAATGGTTTCCCTTACGGAGCCCTTGCTGCAGGAACTAATGCACCTATGACCTGGGGTCCTTTTACCGTTCCGGGACTATTCGAAGTGCGTGCTATAAATGCAACAGCAGGAATCAGTCAAATGATGAACGACAGTGCTGTTATCATAGTCTATCCGGCACCTACAATTTTTACAATGAACCCGACCGGATCGCAGTGTCCGGGAACAATTATCCGCTTAAACGGATCGGAAGCAGGATTGAATTATTACCTACTTCTAAATGGAATCCCGCTTGACACTATCGCCGGAACAGGAGTTATTGGATTCCTTGATTATGGCCCACAGTTTGCAACAGGAACTTATACCATAAAAGCAGTTAATACCACCACTGGCTGCGAGGCTATGATGAATGGAAGTACATTTATCAGCATCGCACCACAGGTATTCAACGTAATTCCTGCCGGAATTCTATGTCCCGGACAGGTTATCAGCCTTACAGGTTCGGAAATCGGGGTAAATTATCAACTGCGCTGGAACGGAACTTTCGATCTTGGAGCACCGGTAGCAGGAACTGGATCATCAATTGTGATCGGATCGGCCGGACTTCCGGGTATTTATTCAGCTATAGCTATTGATGCCACTACCAATTGTGTTACATACATGAATGACAGCGCAACGCTGTTTTCCGATCCTACCGTTTTCACAATCACTCCTGATGGCACTGCATGCGAAGGAGATATTATTGGATTGAACGGATCAGAAGTTGGCGTTGATTATGTATTGTTGCTTGACAATGCAATACACCTTGATACTATTTCAGGAACAGGATCACCACTAAATTTCGGCACTCAACCTACCGCCGGTAATTACACAATTATTGCCATTGATCAATTTTCCTATTGCATAACCCAGATGAATGGGACCACCCTGATGAACGACAGCCCGATAAAGTACGAAGTATTACCCGCCGGTCTGCAGTGCTCGGGAACATCTATCAGCCTTTCCAATTCACAGTCAGGAGTTAGTTATCAGCTTCTTTTGGATGGAATCTTCAATATTGGATCACCCGTTGCAGGCACCGGAAGCGCAATAAGTTTCGGCCCGCAGACTTTGAATGGCACCTATACAATAAGGGCAGTAAACGATGCTACCGGCTGCAATACCTTTATGAACGACAGTGCTGTGATTGAATCACTTCCTGCCATTTTCATAACAATCCCAGGCGGAAGTCATTGTGCAGGATCATCAATAGGTGTAAACGGATCAGAACTAAACTACAATTACATCCTTGTACTGGATGGCGTACTTAACATTGATACTATTCCGGGAACCGGCGGTGTTATTGATTTCGGTCCACAGGCAATAGCTGGAACCTATACCGTTATCGCCTATAATTCAGCATCCTACTGCTCATCCGTAATGAATGGCAGCTCAGTTATTCTGGCAGCTCCTGTGGCTTATAACATGACCCCATCAGGCATTGCCTGCCAGGGTGACAATATTGGCCTCCAAAATTCAGAAATAGGAATAAACTACCAGTTGCGCTGGAATGCTAATACCAACATAGGCGTTGCTGTAGCAGGAACCGGCGGGCCAATCGACTTCGGGCCACAGATACTAACAGGACCTTATGCCGTAATTGCCACCAACAGCAATGGCTGCGTAACAGTAATGAATACCACAGTTGAAATAAGTCCACTTCCGGTAGCCTTTAACCTGATTCCAAGCGGAACACAGTGCCAGGGAACAGCCCTCGGACTCGACGGATCAGAAGCTAACGTAAACTATGTGCTTGTTTTGAATGGAAATGTTCGTGTAGATACCATCTCCGGAACCGGAAGCACAATTACCTTCGGGCCACAATTAACTTCAGGCAGCTATACGGTTGAAGCCTATTTCGTTTCGACTTTCTGCAGCAATGCTATGAACGGAACAACTATAATATCCAATGTAGCTCCTGCCATTTATTCAATGACACCTGCAGGTATTATTTGTGCCGGCGCAACCATAGGACTCGACAATTCCGAACCTGGCGCAACCTACCAGTTGCGTATGAATGGAACAATTAACATGGGAGTGCCTGTTGCAGGCACCGGAGCAGCCATCAGTTTTGGCGTACAGACTCTACCGGGCGTTTATACTGCAATTGCTACCAACGCCAATGGATGTACTTCAATGATGAGTGGAGCTGTAGTTGTAAATGCAAACCCAACAGCTTTCAATATAATTCCAACTGCCGGACATTGCCCGGGTACAACCGTGGGTATTGACGGGTCAGAAACCGGTGTAAACTATGTTCTGCTTCTCGATAATTCAATAAGTATTGACACGCTTGCAGGAACAGGATCGCAGCTGACATTTGGTATGCAAACCACTACCGGAACTTACACGGTAATTGCATACAATGCAACTTCACTTTGCCAGACTTTAATGAATGGCACAACCATAATAAATCCAACGCCTATTGCCTTCAGCATGACTCCTGCAGGTATTAACTGCATAGGTGCTACAATAGGACTTGATAATTCGGAAATCGGTGTTAATTATCAGTTACGCTGGAATACAAGCATTAATATCGGTGGTCTTGTAGCAGGAACCGGATCAGCAATCAGTTTTGGGCCACAAAGCCTGCCCGGCGACTACACCGTATTGGCCATCAACAGTTTTGGCTGTTATACAACCATGAGCAGCACAGTTGTATTAAATTCGTTACCTGTTGCCTTTAATATAATTCCTTCGGGCACTCAATGCCAGGGAACAACTTTAGGTCTTGATGGTTCAGAAGTAAATGCAAATTATATACTCCTACTGAATGGAAGCATTGTAATTGATACCGTTTCCGGAACAGGAAGTACAATATCATTTGGGCCGCAGCTAACATCAGGAAATTATACGGTTGAAGCCTATTTTACAACCACCAATTGTGGATCAGCAATGAGCGGCACAACTGTAATTTCGAATGTAGCCCCGGCCATTTATTCCATGACACCAGCCGGAATAATCTGCTCAGGTTCATCCATTGGCCTCGACAATTCCGAATTAGGTGCATTATACCAGCTTCGCCTGAACGGAGCCATAAACATGGGCGTACCAGTGGCAGGAACAGGATCAGCAATCACCTTTGGAGTACAGGCTATATCAGGAGTTTATACTGTTATTGCTACTAACTCGAATGGTTGCAGCTCAATAATGACCGGCAATGTAATGGTAAATCCAAATCCGACATCATTTAGTATTACTCCTCTGGGAGGCAATTGCCCGGGTTCAGTAATAGGAACAAACGGATCGGAAACTGGTTTAAATTACATTCTTGTACTCGACGGCTCTATCTTTATTGATACATTGGCCGGAACAGGATCAGCCTTATCATTCGGAGCACAAACCACTTCAGGAACCTATACTGTTGTGGCAAATAACAATACTACATTGTGCCAGACCATAATGAGTGGCACAACCATTATTAACCAGGCTCCGGCTGCTTACCACATGACACCGGCCGGTGTTATTTGTGTAGGCGCTATCCTGGGAATCGATGGCTCCGAATTCGGAGTTAACTATCAGCTTCGCCGCAACGGAACAATCAATGTAGGATCTCCTGTTGCAGGAACCGGTTCCCCTATCAGTTTTGGCGCACAGACAGTTAATGGTACATATACTGTAGAAGCAGCCGGCGTTAACGGATGCCCGGCCACCATGAACGGCAATGTTGTTATGAATGCATCGCCAACCGCGTTTACCTTATTCCCTGCAGGAAACCACTGTCCGGGAACTACGCTCACACTCAACGGATCCGAACCCGGAATGGATTATATCCTTTTCCGCGACAACATTTTCGCTGTTGATACTTTAGCAGGAACCGGCTTCTCACTAAATTTCGGAACACCTATGATTAGCGGCATCTATACAGTAAAAGCTGTATCAGCTTCAGTTTCCTGTCAGGCTGCTATGAATGGAAGCACAATAATACTCACAGGACCAACTACATACAATGTTACTCCGGCAGGTATTTTATGTACAGGTACAGTAATCGGACTTGATGATTCCGAAACAGGAGTAAATTACCAGCTCCGCCGCGATGGTACTACTAATGTTGGTACTCCTGTTGCAGGTACAGGGTCGGCTATAAGCTTTGGAATAATAAATATTGCCGGAACTTATACTGTAATTGCTACAAGTACAATCAACGGATGTGTTATTACGATGAATGGAAGTGCAATTCTGCAAGCAAACCCTCTGGCTTTCTCAATTGCACCACAGGGCGTTCAATGCGCCGGTGTTTCAATAACGTTGAACGGATCAGAAACCGGAACCGATTATGTACTTGTTGTAGATAATGTTTTCAATCTTGATACTATTTCAGGAACAGGAAGTGTACTTGATTTCGGCCCGCAAACTATCACAGGGACATATACAGTTAAAGCTATTGGCGGAAGTACCACATGCCAGTTCACCATGAACGGAACAACTCAGGTAATGGCTAATCCTGCTTTCTTCAATATTACACCTGCCGGATTAATTTGTGCAACTGCTACAGTTGGCCTTGATGGATCAGAAACTGGTGTAAATTATACGCTTTTTAAGAACAGCGTTACTACAGGCATTACCATAGCAGGTACCGGTAACCCAATTGTTTTCGGTGTACAGGCGCATGGAAACTATACAGTAAAAGCATTGAATCAGGTTACCAATTGCAGTATTTTCATGCCGGGTACATTAGTAATAAGCAGCCCGCCACAAATAAATACAGGAGCTGATGTTACGATCTGTACATTCCAGTCGGTGCTGTTAAATGCAACAGTATCCTTTGGTAACACCTATAGCTGGACGACAAGTGGCGATGGAACTTTCAGTAATCCAAATGCACTTGTTAGTATTTACAGTCCCGGAACAAATGATATAGCTGCCGGAACAGTAAACCTTTTGCTTACCGCAACAGGAACAGGAAGCTGCTCGGCAACCCAATCGACTGATACATTGCAGGTAACCATCAATCCGCTTGCAACAGCTAACGCCGGTGGAAATATTAGTGTTTGCTCAAACAGCGATTACACTATAAACGGATCAGCAACTAATTTTGCTACTGTAAGCTGGACAACATCAGGAAGCGGAACATTTGTTAATGGAAACACCCTCACACCCACTTACCAGCCGTCGGCAGCCGATTTAATTGCCGGCTCAGTAACACTAACAATGCTGGTTAACGCACAAAATCCGTGCAGCAATCTGGCTGTAGATGTTATTACAATGACATTTAACCCAATAGTTACAGTAAATGCAGGAATTGACGATCAGATTTGTGAAGGGAATACATTTACAACCACAACAGCTACCGTTTCGAACAACCAAAGCATTGTATGGTCAACAACCGGAAACGGAACTTTTAGTGGTGGAAGCTCGATTACAGCTTCATACACTCCCGGATCTGCTGATATAGCATCAGGCAGTGTAAAACTTATCGCAACTGCAACTTCCCTTTCACCATGCAGCACCATTGTTTCGGATACAATGACACTCATAGTAGTACCAGCTCCGGTAAGCAATGCTGGCGCCGATATTACAATTTGTGAAAACGCTGCACTGAACATTACCGACGCATCAGCATTAAATTTCACAACACTGGTGTGGAGTACTTCAGGATCTGGAAATTTCTCTGACAGCGCGGTTATCAACCCGGTTTACACACCTTCAGCAGCTGACATAGCTGCAGGATCAGTAATTCTAACTCTTACGGTTGATGGCAATGCACTTTGCAGCCAGGAAACAGATCAGAAAACGGTTACTTTCGTGCTCAACCCAATTGTAAATGCCGGCGACGACAGTTATGTATGTGCTTCACCATATCAATTAACGGGAGCATCATCGGGCAACTGTGCTTCATTACTATGGACAATTGAGTCAGGATCAGGCACAATACTAAACCCAACAAGTCTTAACCCAACTTACGTTGCTTCGCAGCCTGATATTGCAAACGGATTTGTAGTACTTAAACTAACAGGTTCGCCAATGAATCCTTGTGCCAACCCGGCCACCGATTTTATCACACTAGCTATCAGCAATCAATCACCTGTTGCATTCTTCAGTTACAGCAATCCAAATTGCTCGAACGAAGCTGTTAACCTGGTTGATCTTTCGCACACTTTATACGGATACATTTCGCAATGGGTATGGAATTACGGCGATGGTACACCTAATGATACCATTCAGTTCCCTGACGAACCAAACCAGGCACATATGTTTACCGGCGCCGGCATTTTCAATGTTACGCTTACCATAACCAATTCATATGGTTGCGATGCATCGGTAACGATTCCTGTAGATGTAATAGAAGCACCTATTGCCAACTTCCAGTACACCAACAATTGTTCTGATCTGGTAACTTCGTTCCAGGATGCATCCTTTGCCAATGGCCCTGGAAATACGGTTCAATACTGGTGGAATTTTGGCGATCCGGCTACCGGTTTTAACAACACCTCCAACATAAAAGATCCAATTCATCTTTTCAGCGCTCCGGGTACTTACCAGGTAATGCATGTTGTGCGTAACTTTAACAACTGCAGCGACACAATCATAAAACCTGTCACCATTCTGGCACCGGTTCCTGTTGATTTTGAATTCAATCACACTTGCGTGAACGGTTCAGCCAATTTCGTTGCCGACACTGCAATAATGAATGAAGAAGATATTGCCAGCTGGGCATGGGATTTTGGTGATGGAAATACAAGCATTCAACAAAATACCGTTAATGTGTATGCATCACCCGGCGACTATAAAGTAACGCTTACTGTTACTGATATTTCGGGATGCACAGCCTCAAAAACCCGCAATGTAACTGTTAATCCATTGCCGGTTGCTATGTTCAATATCTCGCAGATCCCTTGTGCAAGCGAACCGGTTCATTTCGATGATGTATCGGCTACATATGCAGGATTTATAACTGAATGGAACTGGGATTTTGGTGATGGGAATACACAAGCTATCCTGCACCCTGCTAATCCTGATACCGATCATACCTACTCAAATGCAGGTACCTTTACAGTAAAACTCACAATCAAAGCCAGTGACAGTTGCATAGCAGAACGTTTTGAAACTATCGTTATCAATCCTGCTCCTACAGCCAACTTCGATTTCGAAAATCCATGCCAGGGTACACCTGTTCAGTTTAACGACTTAACTCAAACCGGCGGTACCGGCAATATGAATGGCTGGTCGTGGAACTTTGGTGATGGCGGATCAGGTGCCAACAACACTTCGACCCTTCAAAATCCAACACACACATACGCTGCAAGCGGAACCTACCAGGTATCACTCACTGTATCGACTGCAAACGGTTGTACTTCTACCATTATAAAAGATGTTGAAATTACCGTTGCACCTTTTGTTGATTTCAGCTACGATAACCATTGTGTAAGCACCAGCATACAATTTACTCCTGCAGGCAGTGTAAATACAGCTGATGTAACTGCATGGTACTGGTCGTTTGGCGACGGGATAACTTCTGAACTTCCTATCCCGCAACATACTTACAATACACCTGGCAATTACACTGTAACACTCACAATCACCAACACTGCCGGTTGCCAGAATACCATTTCGCATCCTATACAAATATTACCTGCTCCGGTTGCTAACTTCAGTACTACTTCTCCTGCCTGCTCGCAGCATGTGGTTAATTTTGTCAATCAGTCAACAGCAGCAGCTGGTTACATTATACGTTGGGAATATAATTTCGGTGATGGCAATACCACAGTGGTAAATTTCCCAGCTAATCCAAATGTAACTCATACCTACAGTACCTACGGAAATTATATTGTATCGTTAACTGTAGTTACCAGCGACAGTTGTTCAGCAACTACAACCCGTAATGTTCAGATTCTGCAAAGCCCGCTGGCTAACTTCGATTTCGATGTAACCTGCATGCAATTACCGGTTCAGTTTACGGATCTGTCGCAGGGAAACATGATTTCATGGGCATGGAATTTCGGCGATCCGGGTTCGGGTATCGGCAATACTTCGTACCAGCAAAATCCGGTTCACACCTATCAGCAAGCCGGTAATTACACCGTAAACCTGCTGGTGCAGAACATGAACGGTTGCAACGATACCGTTTCGCGTGTAGTGACTATTTTACCAAAACCAACCGTTGATTTCAGCTTCAACAACGGATGCGCTGCCGATACAGTTACTTTTAACAGTTCAGCATTCGTAAATGTAGCAACTACTTCCTCATGGCTTTGGGAATTCGGTGATAACACCACTTCTTCAGAAACAGATCCTTTCCATGTTTACATGGCACCGGGTACCTACAATGTAACATTAACAATCACTAATCAGAATGGCTGTACAAACGTTAAAACCCGTCAGGTACAGGTTACTACTGCTCCAATTGCTCTCTTCAACTCCAACACAACTTCGTGTACAGGTGCAGCCGTTCTTTTTACTGATCTTTCATCCACGCCTAACGGAACCATCAGCACCTGGAACTGGAATTTTGGCGACGGAACCATACTAACTGTTAACGCACCGGCTAATCCTAATGTAACACATACCTTTGTTACTTCAGGTATATACGATGTTGTGCTTACCATATACACATCAACCGGCTGCGAAGCTTTCTACACTACTTCGGTAGAGGTTATTGATGCTTCGTTAACGGCATTCAGCTATAGCGGAAACTGCAGCGGAATACCAACTATGTTCACCGATCTTTCGCAGCCATCGAGCGGCAATATCATTATCGGATGGAGCTGGAATTTTGGTGATCCGGCATCGGGCATAAACAATACTTCAACCTTACCTGATCCGCAACATACATTCAGTGGACAGGGTACTTATAATGTAACCCTGACAACGGTAAATCTTTCAGGCTGTACCAGCTCCGAGATGCAGGTTATCACAATAACACCAAAACCTGCTGTTGATTTTACCACATCGCCATCGTGCGACGGATCACCTGTAGTATTTACAGTAGATCCGGTGGTAACCAATATTCCTGACGTAGCTTCCTACTTATGGAACTTTGGCGATGGTTCAGCTACTTCTGCACTTGCTTCTCCCGAACATTTATATGCTCAGGCCGGAACCTACACTGCAACACTAACCATTACCAACACAGCTGGCTGCGAAAACAGTATTTCTCACGAAGTGACTGTGAATAGTTTACCTGTAGCTCAATTTACAAGCTCAGGAAATTGTACCGGAAATCTGGTTCAATTTACTGATATCAGTTACAATACGGGTGGCGAAGAAATTGTGGCATGGTTCTGGGATTTTGGAGTAAGCTCTTCAACAAGCGACACTTCCTCCTTGCAAAACCCGACCTACATTTATACCCAGGGTAGCACTTTCAATGTAACACTAACCGTTACAAGCGAATCAGGTTGCACTTCAGTTAAGGTGATTCCGGTAAATGTAATACCTGCACCAGTGGCTCAATACAGTTATACTGCTGAACCTTGCCACAACGGATCGATATTGTTTAAAGACGAATCCACCAGCTCACAATCAACTATTGTAGGATGGTATTGGGAATTTGCTCCGGGCAACTACTCTACTTTACAAAACCCTGTATATGTATTTGGAAATACTGATACCTGTTTCAATGTGAAACTGGTAGTAACAACTGCAAATGGTTGCACTGATACGCTTATTCAGGAAGTCTGCATTCCTTCAGGACTTGATGTTACTGTTGATTATACGCAAACCTGCTACGGCGAGCCTACATGGTTCATTCCTACACTCATTCAGCCAACAGGTGGTTCCATTGCTTTTTATAAATGGAATTTCGGCGATCCGTCAACAGGTATCAATAACGAATCGAAACTTGCAAATCCACAGCATATTTTCAGCAAACCCGGAACATTTATCGTTTCGTTGCAGGCAACCGATATCAACAACTGCATCAGCACCACATATAAAACTATTACGGTTGATGCTTTACCAAGAGCAGCATTCAGCCATAAAGGTGGTGTTTGCGACAGTCTGGTTACTTTCAAAGATATGACCACAGGCGCTGCTATTGCAAGCTGGACATGGAACTTTGGCGATGGTCATACCGAAACATCACTCGCCCCATCAAGCCCTGATGTTAATCATTACTATCCGTATCCGGGAATTTATCAGGTAACGCTTATTACTCAAAGTATATCCGGTTGCAGCGATACAATTACTCAAACCATTCGCAGAACTCCATGTATATCAGCCGAAATAGCTGTTGCTGATACGATTGTATGCCCGAAACGTAATATGCGCTTCTCCGAATCAAGTACCTGCGAAGCTCCTATAGCCAGCTGGCAATGGTTCTTTGGTGATAATACTTCAGTTACTTATACAACTCCACAACCTTTTGTTGAACATACCTACAAATCTGCCGGAAACTATACAGTTAGAATGGTAGTGGCAACCCAAATGGTAGGAGGAATGGTAACAGATACTGCAACCAGTCAGGTAAATGTAAAACCTTCTGCAAAAGCAGCTTACGCATGGCAGGATGTATGCTTCGGTAAAAGCACCGAATTCAATAACCTGACCGAAAACAACAGCACCATAATAAAGAGTTATAACTGGAATTTTGGCGACCCTGCTGCCAGTACCGATACAACTACTGTAAAACATCCTACCTATACTTACGGCGTATCTGGCGAATATGATGTTAAACTGGTAGTAATCAATACACTGGGTTGCTCCGATACTATTGTAAATACCGTGAAATCATACGCAATACCAACAGCTGATTTTAACTGGAACAGCAGTTGCGAAGCCAATCCTGTAGTATTTACTGATAACTCCGACACAACCAACTCAGCTATTGAAAAATGGAACTGGTTATTCAGCAAAGAGGATGAAGTATTAGGTGCATCTACATCACGTAACTGTAGTTTTATTTTCCCGGAAGCCGGAATTTACGAAGTAGATATGAAAATTACTGACCGCAACGGATGTGCCACTGAAGTAAAGAAAGAAGTTGCCATAAATGCAAGCCCGGTAGCAGCATTCAGCATTGTTGACAATTATGAGAACAAACAAGGTCAGATCATGCTTAACAACGGCACCATTAACGGTACCGGCTACGAGTGGGACTTTGGCAACGGCAAAACATCAAGCGGATCAAGCCCGGTTGTTACCTACGAAAAAGAAGGAAGTTATGAAATCCGGCTGTTAACCTGGAACGGCCAGAACTGTGCGGATACTCTTACCATGACTTACGAATTGATGTTCAAAGGATTATTTGTACCAAATGCGTTTGAACCAGGCAATATGAATTCCGAAGTACAGATATTTAAACCAAAAGGCACCAACCTGATGACTTACTACCTCGAAATCTACGACCGCTGGGGCAACCTTTTATGGAGTACCAGTAAACTCGATGCCAAAGGATCGCCAGCAGAAGGATGGGATGGAAAATTACATGGAGAAGTCATGAAACAAGATGTATATTTGTGGAAGATTTCAGCAAGGTTTAAAGACGGCACCATTTGGGACGGACACAATACAGGAAATAATGACAATATGCCACAAACAAAAGCTGGCACTGTAACATTAATTCGATAATAATTTGATCAAACAAAATAATTTGTATTTTTAAGCACTTATTTGCCATACATGACTGACCAGAGATACTTTTTTGGAACCAGCATCAAATAAAGCACAAAGCAATGAAAAACAACAACATAACCAAAAGCCGGTTCTTTCGGGCAATCTTGATCATCGCTTTAGCAGCAGGATTTGTCCAGCTGAAAGCCCAGGATCCACTGTTTTCGCAGTTCTATAACAACCCGATTTATTACAATCCGGGTTATATAGGCCTCAATGCAGGGATACGTACCCGTTTTAACTACAGGGATCAGTGGACCGGATTACCGGTTGATTTTAAAACCTATAATTTCTCTATGGATATAGCGGAGAGGGCAATTCCGGGATCAGGGGGAATAGGTTTGCTGGTTTCGTCGGATAAAGCCGGTACAGGAATGATAAAATCAAACAATGTAGGTATTGGTACAGCTGCCCGGATTCCTCTATATGAAAACATGGTTGCCCAGATGGGTTTCATGGTTTCCTATGCTCAGAAATCAGTAAACTGGGACGAACTTGTTTTCACCGATCAGCTTCATGCCCGTTACGGAAATATTTATGAATCAGCTTTCGAAGCGCCTGCATCAAACCGGGTATCTTATCCTGATTTTTCGGTGGGCGGCGTTTATCGTTTTGTCGAAACAGGTTCAAGTTATTCCAATATCCAGGGAACTTTAGGTGTTGCAGTGCATCATGTTTTTCAGCCCAACGAATCATTTTTAGGACTCGACTCACCGCTGCCCCGTAAGCTTGTTATTACCGGCGACCTTGTACTGGAAATTGAGCAGGGACGTTCGTCATCGTACCGGAATTACCGTACAAGTGGAAATTTTAAATTCAATCCCGGATTCCAATACGAAAAACAAGCTGAGTTTTCAACATACTCAGTTGGATTAAACATCCTGAAATCGTCAATTTATTTTGGTGTATGGTTCCGTAACCAAACTTTTGACCTCTTCAAAGCGAAAGACGCTATCTTCTCTGTTGGTGTTAACGCTCCATGGAGTAAAGACTCCCGAATGAAAATTATGTACACATACGATTATCTCATTACTGATTTGCGTACTGCAGGCCGTGCTTCGCACGAAATATCGCTGGTATTCGAGTTCGACGACTTCAGCCTGTTTGGCGGAGGTGCCGGTGGCTTTAATCCCGGATACCGCGGTGGCAGGGTAAGAGAAATGGATTGCTGCCCGTTTTAAATCTTTATATATC
>Ga0075012_10001667_pt1 | contig 22370 bp, 18 predicted proteins | sample All_14_2_FD_71474 | JGI IMG/M metagenome (GOLD analysis project Ga0075012, IMG submission 71474) | Freshwater microbial communities in response to fracking from Pennsylvania, USA - Allegheny Zone_MetaG_DW_15 | ecosystem: Environmental > Aquatic > Deep subsurface > Groundwater > Drilled...
GTGGGCGGGGGATGGGTCGATCAGTTTTTTGGTGGAAGGTGGGGCGGTGCGAGAGTTGCTTCTGGAGATGGGATTTGAGGTTTTGGCATGGTTGGACAAAACGGCGGAATCGAGTGAGTGGTTTTTAGCGATGTTGAGGCGGATTGATGAGCGGGGGATGAGTCCGTTGGGATTGCATTTGGTATTGGGGCCGGATGCGCGGGAGAAGTTTGGAAAATTGCAGCGAAATCTTGGGGAGAACCGGATTCAGGTTGTTCAAGCTGTTTTCACCAAACTTTCATAAATCGTTTGTTTATGGATTCCATATGCTGTGGTCAGGTGATGTTCAGATAGATGTTTGACACTGATTTCATCTCCTTCGATAAATGGAGAAGGCAAATCAATGAGACGCAAAAAATTTATTGCAGCCGCGGGAGGAGCAATCCTTGTTGCGGCGGTGGGTGTGCAGTTCGCTATCGCGAGTGACCATGCCGATACCCAGGAGGTTGTAGATCGACCTGGAACGGACATTTCGGACGTATACATTTTCCCTAGCCCGGAAAATCCTGACAACGTTGTTTTTGCAATGAACGTTAATCCGTTGATTGCGCGTGGCGGAACGGCATCTTTTGATCCCGATGTGCTTTATCAATTCAAGATTGATATGAACGACGATGGTCGTGAAGACAAGGTGATTCAAGTGCGATTCACGGGTACGGGCGCGAACCAAAAGGTTTTTGTCAGCGGTCCGTCGGCACCGAATCAGGTTGGGACAACCAATACGTTGCTTACCTCGAATTGGACAGCAGGCGATGTGAATACTCCGTTTGTGATGCCGCAACTTGGCGGCAAAGTATTTGCTGGAGTTCGGGAAGATTCCTTCTTCTTTGATTTGGAGCAGTTCTTTACGATTCTTCCGGATCGAGGTGTTCCTTCAGGATTGACGAGTCCCCCGACAAATCCGAATCAGCCGATGGCGACAAGCTGGCGACCAGCCGGACAAGCGGTTGACTTTCTTTCGAATGGTGGATTCAATGTTCTTTCCATCGTGATTGAGATGCCGAAATCGGCTTTGGCGAGTAATTAAGATGAAAAATTTGAAAATTGGAAGTGGACTAATGGTTGCGAGCCTTGCAACAGCGGCTTTGGTGGGTTGCGGTGGATCTTCGGGTTCAAATACGACGCCTCAGCTTGGCCGAATTGCGGTTTGGACAACTTCTTCAGTGAAGACAGGCGATGCTTATGTTCAACAGGATCGACTTTCGAATCCGGTTGTGAACGAAGTGTTTGCAACTTTTGCGAACAATCGACACCGCATTAATAACTTGGCTCAACCGAGCGAAGATAAGGATGAGTTGGCCAACGACATTCAGAGCTTTATGACTCAAGTTGCGGGTCGGTCACAGGCGACAACTGATGTTGTCAAAGCCGTTTTTATGCGCGATACCATGGTTGTTGACTTGAGCTCAAATGCTTCAACGGCAGCTTATCTTGGTGTCCAAACCGGTGGAGCGACAGGCAGTACGTTCGGTGGACGGGCGCTTGGTGATGACGTTGTTGACATCTCACTTGGTGTGGTGTTCGGTACGACGGTTTCGGCGCTGGGATTGGCTCCGGATGATGGCAATGCGATTCCCACATTGACGAGTGATAACGTTGATGCGAGCGGGAAACAATTTACCAACACGTTCCCTTATTTGGGTTCGCCGAGGTAGTGACTTGAGCCCCGATTGCAGTGATGGAATCGGGGCTTTTTATTTGCAAAAGGATTGACCATGAAACTTCACACTTCATTTCTTGCGACCTCAGTTGCCGGTGCTTTTTTGATGACCGGTTGCGTTGCATTAGTACCGCTCAAAAAGCCGGCTGAGTCTGCTCCATTGACGAAGGAATCTCGCTTGGTTGAGTTACAGAAGGCGATCGATTTCAATCGGAGTCGAGTTGAGCGTGACCCGAATGGTGCGATTGGTCTGGCGATGCTGAGTGAGGCCTATTTGGCAGTAGCGCGGCTGAGCGATGATGATTCGGCGGCGATTCAGGCGGAAGATGCGGCTCGCAGATCGTTGAAGGCTCGGACGGTAAATAATAGCCGGGCGGCGAACAGGTTGACTGAGGCGTTGCTTGCCCAGCACAGATTTGTGGAGGCACGCGAGTCGGCAGAACTGGCGGCTAAGTTATCTGGGAATGATCCCCAGAGTTTGCGTCAGTTAGGTGACGTTCTCTTGGAATTGGGCGCTTATGATGACTTTAACCTTTTGGTTAAAACATATCCTGAGGTAACAAAAACCCCAGAGGGCATGGCGATGATGAGTCGCTGGTATGAGGTTTCAGGCAAGCCTGAGTCGAGTGTTTTGATGCTCAACACCGCAATCGATTTGGTGAAGGATTCGGGGAAACTTGATGGGGAAATTTTTGGGTGGTACCAGGCGCAGTTGGGTTGGACACATTTGCGGAATGGAGATCATGAATCGGCCCGCGTGGCGTTTGATTCGGCGTTGAAGGGAAATCCTTTGGAACGGAAGGCGATTGCGGGTTTGGCAAGACTAGCTTTTGAATCAAAGGACTGGGAGCAGGTAGTGGTTTTGAGTAAACGAGCCAATGCGATTGCTCCGTTGACGGACGTGATGGGGTGGGAGATTATTGCGTTATCGGAATTGAATCGACAGTCGGAAGCGACTGTCTTGATGGCAGAGATCAAGCGGCTCAACGATATTGGGGCTGACAAGGGAGCAGGTGCGCTTCACTCTCATGGTGAATCGGGGGCGATGCATTCCCACGGTCACTCGGACGAAGCTGAATCTCGACATACTCATGGTCGGCTTTATTCGCAGTTTTTGGCGGATGCGGGGCGAGATTTGGAATTTGCCCATCATGCGGCGGAAGAAGATTTGCAGTGGCGGAAGGATATCTATGCTTATGATGCATTTGCCTGGGCGACTTACCGATTCTGGTTGCTTGATCCGGTCGCTCAGATTGAAGGCGATGGACTTCTGACCGAGGCAAAAGTCGCCATCAAAAAGGCGATGAGCTTGGGGACGAAAGATGTTTTGATTCTTGCCCATGCCGAAGAAATATTGGCCGCACAACCGCGAAAGAAACAGTAATTTGATTGAGTTGGTTAGAGATGATTGTAATCTCTTGGATATGGAACCAACTTTGAAGGAACTGTTGATTGGACGGCTGGAGATTGTTCGCAGTGATTTGAATGATGTGCTGAAGAATCTTGAGGGAATTGATCTGGACTGGGCACCGGGGGCGGGCATGAAATCGGTAAGTGCGCAGTTGCAGGAGATTGCAGGAACGGAAAGACAGCAGCATGCGATTTTGAATGAGCAGGTGGATGCCGATCATGATCAGCTTTTTAAGGACTGTCACCGGACGACGTTGGCGGATTATGTTGTTTTGCTTGGGGAGGTTCGAGCTGAGACGATTGAGATGATTCAGCAGAGCTCGGATTGTGAGCTTGAGAGGATGATTACGATCAAGGCGGAGTGGTTCGAATCACTCAACTGCGAAGTGGTGCCGAAGGCGGAGATTTTTCGTTCGATGGCGGCGCACGAATGGTATCACGTTGGTCAGTTGGTGAGCTACGTATGGATGAGGGGGATTAGCCCTTATCTCCCGGGTGAGTGATCACTTTTCTGAGACGACGGGTTCGGGTTCGCTTGGTCCAGCGGCGGCGGGGGATGGCTCGACTCCGATGGGAGTGGCGAGGTCTCGGGGGTCTTTGCGGATGTTCCGGGCGAGGTCATCGAAGAACGAGTAGACGATCGGCACAACGAATAGGGTGAGCACGGTTGATGTCGCAAGTCCGCCGATTACGACGGTGGCAAGCGGTGCTTGGAGGGCAGAGGCTGATCCGGTGGCAACGGCGAGGGGGAGCATTCCGAGAATGGATGCGATGCTTGTCATGAGAATTGGACGTAATCGGGTGGGGGCGGCAAGGAGAATTGCGTCATCTCGAGACATACCCCTGCCTCGCAATTGGTTGGTGTATTCGACGAGGAGGATTCCGTTCTTGACGACGATTCCGACAAGCATAAGGAGGCCAATGAATGCGGTTAGCCCGAAGGAACGTCCGGATAGAAAGAGAGCTAATACGACGCCGATGACGCACAGTGGCACCGTCATGAGGACGACAAGGGGATAGATGAAGCTCTCGAATTGACTCGCGAGGAGCATATAGATCAGCACGACGGCGAGCGCTACGGCCAGGCCGAGTCCACTGAATTCTTGAGCTTTGCGGGTCTGTCTTTCGCCGTATTCCCACGTGATTCCAGCGGGGAGAGAGACGTTTTGGAGTTTCGCACTGACGTCGGCGAGGACTTCAGATTCTGGTCGCTCACCGTATCGACCGCCGACAGAAATGTAGCGACGTCGGTTGATCCGGTTAATGCCGTTGGGGCCACCAGTCATGGCGGGGGTGGCAACTTGGCCGAGGAGAATTTGGTTGCCGGTTACGGGGTTCTTTTTGACGGGAAGGCGCATGAGATCTTCGATTGTTTCTCGTTGCGCAGCGGGGATTTGAACGTAGATTGGGTATTGGAATCCGTCATCTTGGAAGTAGGTGGACAGGGTTCCGTTGGTGCTGGCGTTGATTGTGGAGGCGATTTCTTGATAGTTGACGCCGAGTGATTGCGCTTTTTGGCGGTCGACTGACCAGGTTATTTCGGGGGTTGCTTCTTCGAAGTTGACATCGACCCCTTCAAGACCGGGGACATCGGTGAGCTCTTCTTTGATCTGGTCGGCAGCTTGGGCGATTGTTTCGAGATTATTGCCGAAGACGTTGATTTCCATGCCTTGGCTGTTGCCGCCGATAATGTTTGAAACGAGGTCGAAGGGACTGGCGGTGGCGCGGATGCCGGAGATGTTTTTGAATTGATTTTCAAGGCGTTTGGCGACTTCTTCGGTATTGGCAGTTCGCTTCTCTTTCAGTCGAATGTTGGCGGCTCCAGAGTTGGCTTGTTCGCCGCCGACTCCGCCCCGGAATGAGATTCCGGCACCGACGGAAAGGAAAACGGTATCGATATCGGGGTCTTTGAGGAGGATTTCCTCGACCTCGGTCATCTTATCGATGGTCGTGGAAAGGGCAGTTCCGACTGGCAGGCGCACTCGGACGTTGAGGTCGCCGGTGTCGGTTTTGGGGAGGCTTTCGGAGCCGACTTTTTTCCAGAGAGGATAGACGGAGACGGTGGCGAGCAGGACTCCGGCGATGACATACCAGCGGATTTTGAGAGCTTTTTCGAGCGACCGGCGGTAGCCGTTATCAATTGATTCGAAGAAGAGCCCCATGCGACCGGAAATTTTTGCGCCAATGCCTTGCTTCTTGACTTGCTCTTCGGGGTTTTCGAGGTCGTGGACTTCTTTTGCCTTGATGATGCGCGAGGCGAGCATCGGGACGACGGTTGCGGCATCAAGCAGGGAGACGGCGAGGGAGAAGATGACAACGAGGGCGAGCTGGGTGAAGATTTGTCCGGATTGACCTTGAATGAGGAACAGCGGGACAAAAACAACCATGACGGTGATGGTTGAAGCGACGACCGCTTGCATGATTTCTTGGGTGCCGGAAACAGCGGCATCGACGGGGGTTTTCTTATCGCGTTCGATGTGGCGGAAGATGTTTTCAAGGACGACGATGGCGTCATCGACGATGAGACCGGTAGCGAGAGCAAGGGCGCTGAGGGAGATTGTATTGAGGGTGAATCCGCCGAAATACATGAGGGCGAATGTGCTGGTGATGGAGATTGGGATTGAGAGGGCGACAACGAATGTTGAGCGGAAATTGCGGAGGAAAAAGAGGATAGCGAGGATGGCTAAGGTGCCGCCGATGATGGCGTGTTCTTGCAACAAGTGGACAGATTCTTTGACGAAGCCGGATTGGTCGTAGGCGACTCGGAATTTGAGATTGGGATAGGCGCGTTCAATATCCTTGATAGTTTTTTCGATATTTTTCGCGGTTTCGACGGTGTTTGCTTCACGCTGTTTTGTGATCGCGATACCGACGGCACTATCGCCATTGACCCTCGCCCAGACTCTTTGTTCGCGGGCTTCGTCGGTGACGGTGGCGACTTCTTTTAGGAGAACTTGGCGTCCATCGGTGGTTCGGATCGGGATATTTTCAGCATCTTTTAAGGACTTGAAATAGCCGGAGGAACGGATGACATATTCTTTTTCGCCGGCTTTGGCGATTCCGGCGGGTTGACTAATGTTCTCGGCCCGGATTCGGCTGACGATGTCGGGCAGGACAACGTTGTATGCCTGCATTTTTTCGGGCGAGACGTTGACTATCACGGCTCGTTCGCGACCACCGGAGACGGAGACTTGGGCGACTCCACCGGCGGATTCGATCATCGGGGCGATTTCGTTGACGAGGATGGTGCGGAGTTCGATGGGGTCATCGATTCCGGTGACGCCATACATCAAAACGGGAAAGGAGTTGGGGTCGAACTTAAAAACAGTGGGGGGCGTGATATTAGGGTCGTTGGGGAACTGGCGGTAAGCGCGCTGGACATATTGCAGGACATCGACGGCGGCTTTATCGACATCAACACCGTAGTTGAGGGTGACACGGACAGATGATGAGCCTAAATTTGAGTTTGAGGATACGGAATATAGTCCAGGGATGGTCGAAACGGCTTGTTCAACGGGCCGAGTGATTTGAGTCTCCATCTCTTGGGGAGGAGTGTTTGGCCAGCTTGTGTTGACGGCGACGATGGGGAGATCAACTTGGGGGAGAAGGTCGATGGGGAGACGGGTGAAACAGATGGCTCCGAGGAGGACGAGCGCGGCGACGCGCATCGTAACGGTTACGGGACGACTTACGGAAAAGCGGGCGACGCTCACCTGCCACCTTGCCCTTTATTTTGGGAACCGGGTGGGGTTTTTTCGTCGGGTTTCTTTTCGGGTTCGATGACTTTGCGGGTTCCATCGAGCCTTCTTTCGGCAGTGATTGTGACGGCTCCGCCATCTCGAACCGGGCTGAAGGAGAGGACGATTACGCGTTCGCCGACTTCGAGTCCGCTGAGGATGGAGACGTTGTTTTCGTCGCGTTCACCGAGGACGACGGTTCGTTCTTCGGCTTTATTTTCTTCGTTAATGACGAGGATTTTGTCTTGCTTGACGGCATCGTAGGGGACGACAACTTTTGAGTCGATACGGTTGGTTTCGATGAGAACCTTGGCGAACATGCCGGGTTTGATGGCATCTTCTTGGTTCTGAACCCGTATGCGGACGAGGACTTGGCGGTCTTGAATATCAGCGGAAGGGACGATTTGGTCGATTCGGGCGCTGATTTTTGAATCGGGGAGTCCATCGATTGTGAGCTCGACCCGGTCACCTTTTTGAACACGGGCGGATTGGTCGATGGGGATATTTGCATCGACGAAGATGGAATTTGTGGATTCGATCGTAAGGAGGGGGGTGCCGGATGTGGCGATAGAGCCAGGGTCGGCGGTGCGTTTGACGACGGTGCCGAAGATGGTGGATTTGAGTTCGGTGTCGGATTTTTGGGAAGCGGCGCCTTTGAGTTGGGCATCGGCGACGTCAACTCCGGCTTTGAGAGCGTTGAGGTTGGCTTGGTTTGCGGGAAGTTGGGCGCGATTGCCTTCGGCGGTTTTGAGCGCGGAGTTGGCTTGGGCGAGGCGGGCTTTGGCGGCTTCGATTTCGGCTTCGGTAGTGGCGCGGACGGCGCGAAGGGAGGCGAGATCGGATTCTTGTTGAGCGCGGGCGGTGGTGAGATTTGCTTCGGCGGCTTCGACTTCAGCTTTTTGGACATCGAGGTCGGCGATGGCTCCGGCGGTAGCGGCGACGGCGTTATCGAGGTCTTGTTTGGAGACGTACCCTCTTTCGTAGAGGCTTTGGGTTCGTTCTTCTTTTAGTTTTGCGTTTTTGAGATTGGCTTCTCCGGCGATGACTTGAGCTTTTCGATTTTTGAGGTCAGCTTGGGCGGCGGTGATTGCGCCGAGGGATTGTTTGACCGTGGCTTGGCTGGCGGCGATCCGAGCTTCGGCACTTTTTTGTGATTGCACGAGAGCGGATTTGGCGTAGGTGGCTTCGGATCGGGCTTGCTGGATGGCTTGCTCGATTTGGATTGCGTTTGCTTGGGAGGTGGCTTCGGCTTGGGCGAGTCGGCTGCGGGACTCGTTGATGCTGGCGCGGGCGGAGAGGACGCCGGCTTCGGCTTGGGAGGGGTCGATGCGGGCGAGAAGTTGTCCGGGTTTAACGGTTTCACCTTCGCGGACTTCGAGGTAAGTGATGCGTCCGCTGACTCTGGGGGAGAGGTTGACGGTGTATTCGGCGGTGACGGTGCCGACGGTTTCAATGGCTTGGATGATTGGCTGTTCTTGTGCGGTTGCGATTTCGACGGATGCAGCTCCGCCCCGGCGTGCTCCGGCTTCGGCTTTTTGTTCAGCTTCGGTTTTGGCGATGTCTTTGAATCGGGCGGAAATGAGGAACCCGATGATGAGAATAGGAATGAGAACAAAAATCCATTTGCGGGCAGCCATGAGTTATTTGGGTTATACGCTTTTGAGCGGGAATTGCTCACTAAATTTTCACTTTTTGAGTCTGAGCCCTATTTCATGTTAAGTGAGGTGGTTTTTGATTTCTTGGAGAGTTGGAGCGGATTGGAGGGCGCCGTGGCGGGTAGTGCTGATTGAAGCCGCGGTGACAGCGAATTTGAGAGCGGTGGGGAAATCATCTTTTGCGAGGAGTCGGGCAACGAGCGCTCCGTTGAACACATCTCCGGCTCCGGTGGTGTCGACAGGAGTGACCTGAGGCGGGGTGATGAAACACTCTTCGGCCCCGTTTGTCCAGTAGCATCCGCGTTTGCCGAGGGTGATGACGGCATTCTGGATCCCCATTACGACCAGTTTTTGGGCGGCGGCTTTTGTTGTCAGTTCGCTATCGGGGGTGATTCCGGTGAGGGCGGCGCATTCTGATTCGTTGGGGGTTATGGTGAAGAGGCAGTTGAGGTCGAGACTTGAAAGATCGCAGAATGGGGCAGGGTTGAGGATCGTCTTGTCTTTTGATTTGAGGACGGCTTCTACGGTTGCAAGGGGGATTTCGAGCTGGACAAGGATGAAATCGGGATTGGACTCGCTGATCGCGTTGGCGACATGATTTGAGGTGAGGGCGTGATTTGCGCCGGGGTTGAGAACGATTTGGTTTTCGCCGAGTTGGTTGACGAAGATGACGGCGGAACCGGTGGGCTCGGGGACTCGGTTGGTGTTTTTGAGGCCGACGTTATTGGTTTGGATTGACGTTGTGAGATAGTCGCCGAAATTATCTTGGCCGAGACAGGCGCAGAATTCGACGTTGGCACCGGATCGGGCACAGGCAACGGCTTGATTGGCGCCTTTTCCTCCCGCGAAGATATTAAATGCGAGAGACGAGATGGTCTCGCCGGGCTGAGGAAAGTTGGTCACGGAGTAGACGAGATCGGCGTTGGCTGATCCGACGACAAGGGCGGTGGACATGGCGGTAATGGTACATGACCAAACATTTGGTCAGGTGATTTTTGGGGAATTTCCCCGTAAAATTACCAGTTAATTGATCATTTTCTTGCTTTTGATGAAGACCGATGTTACAATCCGATGACCAAACGTATGGTCAAGCATGACCAAACAATTGGTCACCTAGTCAACAAAGTCGATGGCTGCATCTCACACTCAGACCAAGAAGGTAACCCTCAAGGACATTGCTCAGGCAGTGAATGTGAGTCCTTTTACGATCTCAGTGGTTTTGAACGGCTCTAAATCAAATACACGGGTTTCGGTAGCGACTCGCGAAAAGATTTTGGATGCGGCGCGGGAGATGGGATATTTGCCCAATGCTTTGGCAAGGGCATTGCGAAATAGCACGACGAATATTTTGGGATTGTATTTTGGATATGGTCACTTGGAGCCCCATGATCCGTTCCATGCAGAGGTTTTGACAGGTTTGCAGCGGGGTTGTGAAGGTTGTGAGAAGGATTTGATGATCCATTACTCTTTCCACCGATATGGGGTTGATGAGATTTTTGCGGAGTTGGCGGGGGGCAAGATTGATGGTCTTGTTTTGATTGCTTCACCGGAGGATCCTTTGGTTGAACGATTGCGGGGTTCTCAGCTTTCCTTTGTTGCGATGACAGATACGATTCCGGGGGTGCCGAGTGTAATTGCGGATGATGCGGCGGGTTCGGTTGAGATTGCACGGCATTTGGGCGAGCTTGGTCATAAGCGAGTGATGTATCGGGGATGTCCGGGCGAATCGGATTCGGCGGGTCGGCGTGAAGCGGCGTTTGTTAGTGAGGCGTCAAAGTTTGGGATTGAAACGATTCGGACGCAAACAACTGATTGGAAGGGTGGGCTTGACCAATCGGAGATTGATTTGATTCAGGATCGAAAGAGCCGGGGGGTGACGGCGGCGGTCTGTTGGGGTGATCCGAGTGCTTATGCATTGCTGAGTTATTGCAAGGCTAATCAGATTTCGGTTCCAGAAGAGCTTGCGGTGGTTGGATTCAATGGAATCGACTTGCCGTTTGAGCCAGCAAAAGTTTTGACTACTGTGCGTGCGAATTGGGCTTCTGTAGCTCAGCGCGCCGTACAATTGCTCGTCGATCAACTTGACGGTGAAAAGGAGATTCCAAATCTCACAGTTTTGCCAGTTGAGTTCTGTCCTGGTGAAACGACATGATTTCACCTGCTCCTCGCAAAGAAGCGCTTATGAAAACCCTCAAATCTTCTGGATTTACATTGATTGAACTGCTCGTTGTTATTGCAATTATTGCAATCCTCGCGGCAATCCTCTTCCCGGTATTTGCCCAAGCTAAAGCTGCGGCAAAGACGACTGCAACCCTATCTAACTTGAAGCAAGTTGGTACGTCCGGTCAAATTTATTTGGCGGACTACGACGATGTGGTTCACCCTTGGACATTTTCGGATGCTACGGCAACCCCGGCAATTTCCGGCGCAGGCTACTACTACTACCTTCAGCCGTACATTAAGAACCGTCAATTGGTTTGGGATGCAGCGCGCGGTGTAGCAGCGAACACGACCAGCAATGATTATCTATGGACAAGGACAGTTTCAATTTCAGTCAACCGCAATGGCTGGGTGGGTTGGGAAGACATTAACAACGGATATACTCGGTCTTACCGAATTGCTTCCTCGCAGGAAAACATTGCAGAAAGAGCAGCCTATATGGTTACTTCGCGAACTGATGCTCCTAGCCTTGGCTACGATTATGTAACTGACGAGGCAGCTTGTGCAGTAACAACTTCGCCGAACACGGTTTCAAACAGCCGATTGCAACGTGCGTATCTTGGAGGAAAATTCCACCGCGACCGCATTATGACTTCGTATGGTGACAGCCACGCTGGCGGTGTACCGAGTTCCAAGGTTATTCGATACTTCACGACCGTAGCGGATGCGGAAACGTGTGCTGGTTACAGTGAACCGACCTTCATCCAACCGGCGCCCGGTATAGATACCAAATTCTGGGGCACATGGTACAACCCGACCAATTAAGCTGATATGAAGAAGGAAATTCACCCTGGAGTAATCGTTGCAGTAATCGTCTTGATCTTGGCTGTTGTAGTTGGGATCTTTATGACGACCTCAAATCAAGGCACGGAGAAGGTTGACATTAAGCAACTTGATCCCAAGAGCCTTGAAGACGGTGAGCCCATTAAGCGTGGTGAGCCGGGCTATAAAGAACGGACGACCGATCCGGACTAACGACATTACTCTTATCAATGAGGCTAGATCCCGCGCGAAAGCGCGGGATTCTATTCAACCATGACTGAACGACTTCCTACTGAGACAAAAAAATCGGGCGATTTAGCTCGCATATTTGGTCAGCTTTGGGCGATTGTTCGACCTTATCGGGGCAAATTTTTCTTGGGAATCTGTTTTCTTTTGCTGGCGGTTCCGCTTGGCCAGTTTGCGATTTTTCTGACGCGAGACGTGACGAATCAGGCATTGAATACAACGACTTTGACGATTGAAGAACGATGGGATGCGGTGATTCGGATAATGATTTTGCAAGCCGGTTTTTGGCTGGCAAGCACGTTATTATCAGTTTGGCGAGAGGTATTGGAATGGTACGTTTCGATGCGATCCACGCTAGACTTGCGGCTGAAATACTATCGCCATTTGCATTCATTGCCGATGAGCTTTTTGGGCCAGTTTGGGCCGGGTGCACATTTGTATCGCTCGACGGCGGATATGGTTTCGTTGTTTCGGGTGGGGAATCGGGTGGAGACTTCGACTCCGGCGGGGCAGATGCCACCGGAAAGTAAAGAGGTTCAAAGCTCTTATTACTATTCGAATGACGTTGACCCTTATGATCCGGGGGTGATGGGGATTATTACGCGGTCGATGCCGCTTTTTGTGGAGACGCTTTATGCGATGGGTTGGGGTACGGCGCTTCTTTACTTGATTGATCCGGTTTTGTCGCTGATGATGGTTTGTTATATTGTTCCTTTCTCGATTGTCTCGTATTTTGCGTTTAACCGCGTTCGAGAAGCGGCGTTTGATTTTAAGGCGGGGGTTGAGAACGAATCGAAGGTTTTGCGGGACAGTATTGCGGGGATGCGGACGATGAAGGCGTTTGGCCGGACATCGTTGCAACTCAAAAAATACTTCTTGGCGGCGGGGCAGGCACGTCGGAGTGGGGTGGGGATGTATGGAGAGCTGGTGAAGGCGCAGAACATTCTTCAGCAGTTCATGCGGTGGACATTTACGACAATTGTTTATGTTTATTTGGCCCGCAAGATTGTTCTTGGTCAAGCAACGATTGGGGACTGGGTTGCGACAGCGCTTTTGATTGAAGCAGCGCAGATGCCATTGCAGAATTTTGTCCAATTGACGCAGTTGTTGAAGATGCAATTGGTTCCGATTCGACGGATTTTTTCGACTTTGGATACACAACCGACTTTGCTGGATAAACCGTCGGCGAAGGAATTGACGGAGTTTGATGGCTCGTTGAAGTTTGATGGATTGACTTTCGGGTATCGGGCAGATGAGCCGGTAATTCACGGACTTTCGCTGGATGTGAAGCCGGGTGAGTACCTGGGGATTGTTGGTCCGAGTGGAGCGGGGAAGAGTTCGCTTGTCAGCTTGGCACTTCGGCTTTATGGGCCGGATCAGGGTTCGGTGGTCGTCGGCGGACATGACTTGGCGGATGTACAGTTAAAGAGTTATTTGGGCAAAGTGGCTTCGGTTCCGCAATCAACTTATCTTTATGCCGGGACGATTGCGGAGAACGTGTTTTTTGGGAATCCGGATGCGAGCGAGGAAGATTTACTCTTGGCTTTGGATCAGTCGGGAGCGAGTGCATTCTTGGCGCACCATGCGGACGGGGTGAATACATTTATTTCGGAGACGGCTCCGATTTCGGGTGGCGAGCGTCAGCGGATTGGGATTGCGCGGGCTTTGATTCGCAATCCAAAAATTTTGTTCTTGGATGAAGCGACAGCGAGTCTTGATCCGGTTACGGAAGATGCGGTTTTGCAGACGATTCAGCAGATTCGGGAAGATCGAACGGTGATTACGATTGCGCACCGGTTGAAAGCGGTGACTCAGTGCGACCGGATTATTGTTTTGGAAGCAGGAAGGATTGTCCAGGAAGGGTCGCACGATGAGCTTTTGAAGGTTGATGGTCTTTATAAGGATTTGTGGGAACAGCAGTGGGAAATCGCGAAGGTGAAGGGGGTGGCTCATGACTGAACAAGAAGCGTTATTATCAGCGGAGAGTCACCGCGAGAACTCTTGGAAAGCGCTTCGGTTTGTTCTGCAATTTTTGAAGCCGCAACTTCGGCGGTTGACCTTGGTTTGTTTGATCGATATTTCGATTTCGTTTATCAATTTGGCGATTCCTTGGTTCGGGAAGTTTATTATCGATCAGGCGTTTCCTCAGCGTGACTGGCCGTTGACTCTGCAGGTTGCGGGGGGGATTGCCATTTTGGCGGCTCTGGTCTATGGGCTTTCCGCTTTACGGACTTATCTTTATAACACCGCAGAAATGTTGATCGGGCTGGGGATTCGGCAAACGATGTACCGGCATTTGCAGAAACTGTCGATTGATACGATTGAAGCGGTTCCGGTTGGTCAGCAGCAATTCCGAGTAACGACGGATGCAGACCGGATTGCCCACATGTTGGTGCGGATTTTGCCGACGGCGGCGATGCTGGTGGAGTTTGCTTTGATCTTATCGATTGCGAGTTATATTGAGCCAGTTTTGACGATGATCGTTATGGGATTTTTGATTCCGTGGACGGTTTTGTTTATTTGGGTTACTCATTACGGAAGGATCTTTGATCGTCGTCGATTGCGGTTGACGGAGATGCGGGATGCGGCGATTTTGCAATCTACTTCGAGTTTTGCGACGATTAAGGCGTTTGCACGGGTTCGGTCGGAGGTTCGTCGGAATGGGGTGGCGAATGTATCGGTTCAGCGCGTGGCGATTCAGGGATATCTGATCTTGGTGGGCTTTGAGTTGATCACTCAGAAGTTGATTCCCTATTTAAAATCCACGACGATTTATTTGTTCTTGATTCGGCGAGTGGTTTTTGGGGAGATGACTTTGGGGATGACGGTGCCTTTGATTGCTTATCTTTCACGGGTGACTTATCCGCTGGAGCGGATTGTTAACTTTGGATGCTGGATTTGGCAGACGATGGTTTCGGCGGAGCGGATGATGCACATATTGCAGACAGAACCGGCGATTCAGGATAAGCCGAACGCGAAGAAGGTCGGGGCTGATTTTGATGGAACGGTTCGATTTGAGTCGGTTTCGTTTGAAAGGGATAGCGTAGGGAAAGTTTTGACGGATGTGAGTTTTGATCTTGTTCCGGGTAAGACGACGGCGATTGTTGGGCCGAGTGGAGCGGGGAAATCGACGGCTTTGGGATTGATGTTACGGTTCCAGGATCCGAGTTCAGGTCGAGTGGTTGTTTCGGGTGAGGATATGCGCGATTTGGACCGCACGAGCTATCTGCGTCAGGTGGGGACGGTGATGCAGGATACGTTCATTTTCGCGGGATCAGTGGCGGAGAATCTGCGGATTTCGAAACCGGAAGCGACAGACGAAGAGTTGTTGGCGGTGTTGGAAACGGTGGAGTTGCGGGAGTGGGTTGAATCGCTGGGCGATGGGTTGAGTCACGATTTGGAAAGCGGGGGAGGGTTATCGGCGGGGCAGAAACAGCGCATTGGGGTTGCGCGCGCAATTTTGCCGAATCCGCAGATTTTGCTTTTGGATGAGCCAACATCGGCACTTGATGTTGAGACTGAGGCGCAAGTTGTGGAGATGTTGAAGAGGGTTGGGAAGGGTCGGACGGTTTTTGTCGTGACGCACCGACTGGAAACAATTGTTGATGCGGACGAGATTTTGGTTTTGAATCGTGGGGTTGTGGTGGAACGGGGTCGTCATGGTGACCTGCTTGAAATGAATGGTTTGTATTCCGAGCTTTATCGGTTGCATCGGACATTTGAGACGGCACAGGGCAAAGAGTTTATGAGCGAGGTAACACAATGAAAGCAAAGTATCCGGCGGAATGGCGGACTCAGTCGCCATGGAAGAAGCGTTTTTATGCGCGGTATATGAAGTGGTTGGAGCGGATTGGGTATGCGGTTGTGGCTCTGGTTTTGGGAGCGTTTATCTTTGCGTTTAATTATCGGGTGGACGATGTGATTACGGCGGACAAGGTGCCGATTACGGCGACAGTGCATTCGGTGAAGATGGGTGAGCCGGTGGTGATTGTCAGGGCACTGGAGCCGAACTTTACCGATGTTACGGCGGGTCAGGCGATTTTGGAAGTTGTGAAAGGGGAAGCGGCACTGAACCAATATTTGGCGTGGGCGGCGATGGAACGCAGCGGGATTATGCATACGATGGTGCGGCCAAAGTTGGAATTGGTCGTTGCTGATCAGGCAGGTGTTTTAGTCGTGGATGAAACTTTGTTGGAGAAGCGTGTTGATCCGGAGACGGAACTGGCGCAAATTCGGGATTACAGTCAGTTGCTGGTTTCGGCGAAACTCGGTGGTCAAGGCGTCGCGAAGGCAAAAGCGGGAGGCGTGGCGATTTTGAAGTCGATTTCGATCAGTTCGGCGAGTGGGCTTTTGGTTCGTGGGGATACGGACCGGGGGCCGGTGGTTTCGGGTCGGCTTTTGGGATCAGATGCGACGGAAAAATTATCGGTTGAGCTGATGGATATGCCACTGGGAGTTCGAGACGATATTCCTTTGCAGGTTAGGGAGATCACAAAACTTGAACTCGATTCGAAGATGGTTTTGCAGGAAGGGGGATCAGGGGAAGGGATTCAGGTTGACCCGGCGGCTTCGACACTTTTTAAGGCTGAAGTTTTATCGGGCGAGCATACGGCGACCATTCAATTTGCGAATTTGCCGAAGAGCGTGCAGGATCGAGTGAACCAGGTTATCGAGGGTGCGGTGGGCGGTCGGGTGATTACTGATTTGTCGGGGAATGCGCGGACGATTCAAAGTGTTGGTGATTTCAACACGGTTTTTCAAGTGACTGCAGTTCCGGGAGCGGGTAAAAGTGGCGTTGAGCAGGTTAGTGGTACGGCAGTTTCTCGCAATTTTGAAGCGCAGATGAAGATTCAGTCTCCGCCGGATTATTTGATGAAGGCGGTTCGCAATGCGGATGCTGAAGGTCAGACAGTGACGGTGAAGGTGGAATTAAAAACAGGTGACCGGGCGATTGCAACGCTCTTATTAAAACGATCATGATTTCTCATAACGGACAGAAAATTTCGAGTAGTGACCGGGCCCGGATTGATAGTCCGTCGCATCCTCTTTATGCGGAAACGGTTTATGCGGGGATATTGGGGAAACTCATCGGAGTTTATTTGGGGCGTCCGGTTGAAAACTGGAGCCACGAGAAGATTGTTGATGAGTTCGGGGAGATTCGGTATTACGTTCATGAACAGCGCGGACGGCGACTGATCATTACGGACGACGATATTACGGGCACCTTGATTTTTTTGCGGGCGTTGCAAGATTACGGTTATAACCCAGACATTAGCCCATCGGATATTGGTCAGACTTGGCTGAATTATTTGATTGAAGAGAAGACGATTTTGTGGTGGGGAGGGCTTGGGAATTCGACTGAGCATACGGCTTATTTGCGGTTAAAGAGTGGAGTGAAGGCTCCCGAATCGGGTTCGGCGGCGTTGAACTCGAAGATCATCTCGGAGCAGATTGGGGCGCAGATTTTCATTGATGGATGGGGGTTGATCTGCCCGGGTGATCCGAAACGGGCGGCGGCTTTTGCGCGAAAGGCAGCGAGCGTGAGTCACGATGGCGAGGCGATTTTTGGGTCGCAGGTTGTGGCGGCGATGGTGGCTCAGGCGTTTGTTGAGCAGAACATTGATCGGCTGTTGGACACGGGAGTTTCAGTTATTCCGCCAGATTGTGAAGTGCGGAAATTGATTGATGATATTCGGGAGTGGCACATGCAGGATAAAGACTGGCACCGGTCGCTGGCGAATCTGCATACGCACTACGGATACGATAAATATAAGGGTCAGTGCCACTTGATTCCGAATCATGGGTTGATCATTTTGTCGCTCCTTCATGGAGAGGGTGATTTTGATGAGTCGATGATGATTGTGAATACGAGTGGGTGGGATACGGACTGCAACTCGGGGAATGTTGGGGCGATCTTGGGGGTTCGGAACGGACTATCCGCTTTTGAGAAACAGGATTGGCGGGGGCCGGTTGCGGACCGGCTTTATTTGCCATCGGCGGATCCGGGTCGGTCGATTACGGATGCGGCGCGGGAGACAATTGAGGTTATTAATGCGGGTTTGGCTTTGCAGGGTAGACCGAAGTTTTCTCCGAAAGGAGGTGCGCGTTTTCACTTTTGTTTTCCGGGATCGGTGCAAGGTTTTCGGGCTCAGAATCCAGAGGCGGGTTCGGTTACGCATACTTACTATGCTGGGGACTTGGAGATGCCGGGTCTGCGATTGGTGCGGGAAGCTGGATCGGACGAGCCGCTGAGGGTGGTAACGCCGACGTTTATTCCGCCGGACACGAAGGATATGGTTACGGGTTATGTTTTGGTGGCTTGTCCGACGCTTTATAGTGGTCATTTGGTGGAAGTCGATTTGCGGTCGGCGGCCGGTGGTGGCCGAGGCAGACTCTTTATTGAGTGTTATAACGCCGAAGACGAGACATTGAGAATTGATGGGTTGTCGTTTGACTTGAAGGGTCGTGATGTGACCCACATTGAGTGGGAAGTTCCGGACACGGAGGGGTATCCGATTCATCATATTGGGATACAAATTGAGGAGGGTGAAGTGTTTTTGGAGCGGATGGATTGGAAGAATATTCCGATCACTTCTTGGCCGCCCGTTGAAGGCACGATGTGGTACCGCGCTTGGGCGAATGCGCTGGATCGGTTCTCGCCGGTTCGGGATCGCTTTGAGTATTTGGCGATGAATTCGGGCACCGGATTTTTGGCACAGGGTCATCGGGAATGGGAGGATTATCGGGTGAGTTGTCGGATGACTCCGAGGATGGCTGAATCGGGGGGGATTGCGGTTCGGTACCAGGGGACACGTCGCTATTACGCATTTCTCTTTGGTGCACCCGGAGAGATTCGATTGGAAAAAGCGCTTGATGGAGTGAAGTCGATTGCTAAGGTTTCGTTCCCCTGGAAGCCGTTTGAAGATTACGAAGTGACGGTTGAAGCTAAAGGTAATAAGCTTCGCTTGTTTATTGATGGTGAGTTGATTTTGCAGACTTCGGATGATAGTGATTTGCTGGAATCGGGGGGCTTTGCATTTGTCGTAACTTCGGGTTGCTTGGGGGCGGGGACGCCGAGGATTGAGCCTATATGATTTCGGTTCAATTTGGGAAAAGTGATTTAGGTGATGTCGTTCGACTGAGTGAAGAGGCGCGGCTCAAACAATTTATTCGTGATGAGGATTCGGAGTCGCTGAAACTGTTCCACGCGAACCAGAAGGACAGATGTTCGACAGGGGATTGGTATGGGGAGCATGCGGGTAAATGGTTGGTGGCGGCAGGTTTAACCTATCGGTCGAATCCATCGGAAGATTGGCGCGAGCGGATTGCTTTGGTGGTTAATTTTTTGGCAGATCAGCAAGAGGAATCGGGGTACTTGGGGACATATTCGGCGTATTCTTCCGCACGGTTTACGCATGAGGATGCGGAGAACGTTCGGACTTGGGATTTGTGGATTCATGCCTGGTTGCTTTTGGGATTTTTGGAAGTTGAGGAGATTGAGGGGTGCGAGCAAGCGAAGGATTGTGCTCAGCGAATTGGGGAGTTGCTGCTTTTGACCTTTGCGGGTGGGCGGAGTCCGGTTCGGCAGGGGAATCATGAAGGTTTGAGCAGTCTGGTTTTGCTTGAGCCGCTGGCGTTGATGGCAGTTCGGTGGGGGGACAAGCGGTATTCGGAATTGGCGGAGCGAGTTTTTGACCAAGCGGTTGATTCGGGACTAAAATTTTTGGACGATGTTGATGCATCGAAGGTAGGGACGGGAAAGTCGTATCAGCTTTTGTGGTGTATGAAGGGGTTATTGGAACTTGGGATGGCGACGGGGCGAGCAGATTTGCTGGACATTGTTGAGCGACTCTGGAAGAACATTCGCGATTTCCATTTGACGCCGATGGGCGGGCCATGGGGGGGGATTGCGACGCATAAAGAGGTTTTTAATCCTGCAGACTTTTTCGATGCTTGTGGTTTGGTGGAGACTTGCTCTTCGGTTACTTGGATGATTTTGTCCCGTCGCCTTTTTGAGGTTACGGGTGAACCTCACTATTTGGTGGAAGTGGAGAAAACACTTTACAATTCGGTCTTGGGGGCGGTGGATGCGAATGGGGCGGATTGGTGTTATTTTACGTTTCCGAATGGACGGCGGAACAATACTTATCATTGGGCTTGCTGTAAGTCGAGCGGGGCGATTGGATTGGCTCATGCGGCGCAGTGTTTTGTCGCTGAGTTTGATGGAGTTTGTTTCTTGACGGGGTTTGAAGACTTTAGTTTTGAGACACCGAATGGGGGAAGGGTTGAGATGGTGCTTGGAGCGGGCGGAGCGAAGATTTTGGTAGATCAGCCGATGGCATTGAATGTCTTTATATCGCCGACGATTGAGCTTGAGTTAGTGCCAGAGGGAGCGACTTTGGATGGCGTGTGGTTAAGATTTGCGGAGATTTCGGGTTCGGTGGAGATACGTTTCCGGGAGAAATTGAACATTGAGCAGAAGGTGCATTCGGTTGATCATCATGGTCAGGAAATTGTGCGCGAGGAATATGTTTGTGCGAAGGTTGGTAGGTATGTTTATGCAACGGGGAAATTTGAAGGATATCGGACTCAGGAGACTTTGAGATTGCCGCAGCTCGCGCCGGAATCAGTTTTTGAGATTGTGGGCGATGGGGAGTTGGAACTGAGGCAGGCGGGTCGGGATGTGATCAAAATGGTGCCTTATTGGCAGTGCGGGGGTCGGCATGATGGGGCTTGGCGGACAACGTGGTTGCAGGTGGCTTGGCAGTGAGTTGGGTTGTTGGTTATTCGGGCGGTGATGTGCGGGCGGATGTCCAGATTACAGTGACTCCAGCGTCTACATTTGGTTATGAGTTTGTGTCAAATATATCGCCACTTTATGACGATGCGATTCGGGAGCAGATTGAATCGGCAGCGGCGGAGTTCGGGAATCCTGATTTGTTTTTGAGTTGCATTGATTCGGGAGCGTTGCCGATGACATGGTCGGCGAGGTTGACGGCGGCGTTTTGCGCAGCATTGGAATTGCCAATTCCGGTGGTTGAGAAAGTTGGCAGAGGTCCGACCAATGGGTTGAGGCGGTCGAGACTTTATGTGCCAGGGAATACTCCAAAGCTGATACCGAATGCGCCACTTTTTGGAGCAGACGCGATTATCCTAGATTTGGAGGAATCGGTTCATGTGGCGCGGAAACTGGAAGCGTTGGCGATGGTGGCATCGGTTTGCGGTGAGCTGGAATGGGGCAGGTCGGAATTGATGGTTCGTGTGAATTCGGGCGAATTGGGTCGGCAGGAGATGAGGGTTTTGGGGCGGTCGGGGGTGCAGACGTTTATTTTGCCAAAGATTGAGTCGGCAGATGAAGTTGTTGCGGTTGATTCGCTGTTGACGGAGATTGGTTCGGAGTGCATGTTGTTCCCTTTGGTTGAATCAGCATTGGGAGTTGAGAATGCGTTTGACATTGCGAGATCCTCGAAGAGGGTGACGGCGATCTCTTTAGGGTTGGAAGATTATGTGGCGGATATTGGGGCGGTGCGGACGATTGATCAATCGGAGAGCGCGTTTGCTCGGGCGCGAGTTTTGAATGCGGCGCGCGCAGCGGGAGTTATGCCGCTGGCTTCGGTGTTTCCTCGGTTTCAAGATTTGGCGGAAGTGGAGGAGTATGCGAGGTCGAGTCGTGCGGCAGGGTATGAGGGGGTTGGGTGTATTCATCCAAACCAGATCGAGGCGGTGCATCGGGGTTTTGCTCCTTCAGAAAAGGAATTGAACATGGCTCACCAAGTGGTGGAGGCTTATGAGACCGCGCAGTCGCTGGGGAGTGGGGCGGTGGGGGTGAATGGCTCGATGGCAGACTTGCCGACTTATTTGAGGTCGAAGCGGATTATTGAACAAGCGGAGGTGATTTGATGGGAGTGAATGCGGCGGGGAGAATGATTCCTGATCTCAGTGAATTGGGATTGATCGGATATCGCGGAGTCGGGCAAGAGCCGCTGAAAAAGGAAGTGGCAAGCCGGGCGATTCGGAGTATTGCTGATTACCCTTCGGACGGGAATAAGCGGGTTGCATCGCTCAAATTGGCATTGGAACGGGCGGGGTTGCGGGATGGGATGGTGATTTCGACGCATCATCATATGCGGAATGGGGATGCGCTGGCGGGACAGATTTTTGCGGCGGTTCGAGAACTTGGCGTTAAAGATGTTGTTTGGTTTCCGAGTGCGGTTTTTCCGTGCCATGAGGCGTTGATTCCGTTTTTGGAAGATGGGACCATTCACCACATTGAGGGGAGTTTGAATGGGCCGCTTGGAGATTATGCGAGTTTGGGGAAAATGCGGGGATTGGCGGTTTTGCGGTCGCATGGGAATCGATATCGGTCGATTCAGGATGGGGATGTTCGGGTGGATATTGCGATTATTGCGGCACCAGCAAGTGACCATTTTGGGAATTGTACGGGGGCGATGGGGAAGTCGGCGTGCGGGGGATTGGGATTTGCGGTGGCGGATTCGGAATATGCGAACCACGTTATTGTCGTGACTGACCAGTTGGTGGATTTTCCGTGTGTGCCTTGGCAGATTGCGGGGAGTTTGGTTGATCAGGTTGTGGTGGTTGATTCAATTGGTGATCCGGCGCAGATTGTGGCAGGGACAACGG
>Ga0075012_10001669_pt1 | contig 22361 bp, 18 predicted proteins | sample All_14_2_FD_71474 | JGI IMG/M metagenome (GOLD analysis project Ga0075012, IMG submission 71474) | Freshwater microbial communities in response to fracking from Pennsylvania, USA - Allegheny Zone_MetaG_DW_15 | ecosystem: Environmental > Aquatic > Deep subsurface > Groundwater > Drilled...
GGGCGGCCCTGGTCGAGGTCAGCTACATCGCCTGGTTCGGGCTGTTCGTGGCCGGCGGCGAGATCATCTTGAAGGCCTACCAGAGTCACTGGGCGCGCGACGGTCAGCCGCAGCGGGTCGCGCAGCTGGACACCATCCGCCAGGTTGCCAGCGTGGCGTGCGCCGCCGGGTACGTCTTCGCGGTCGACGATCCCACCCTGCAGGTCGCCAGCCTGTTCCTGGTGGCGCCGTATGCGGTGATCGCCGTGGTGGTCGGCTTCGTGGTGCTGCGGCACCGCCCCGGCATGCCGGGCCCACCGAAGCTGATCGCGATCCTGATCGGCGAGATGCTCGGGTTGGCCGCCTATCTGCAGGGCGACGTGCTGCTGCTGGGGTGGCTGACCGATGACACCATCGTCGGGTACTACGCGCTGACCGTCACCGTCACCATCGCGATCGTCGCGGTCGGGCAGTCCTTCGGCATGTCCTACAACCGCTCGCTGCGCGAAGGAGGCGGGCAGCTCTCGGCCGGCCCGCCGCTGAAGAGCACGCTGATCCTCGGTGGGGTCGCCGGGTCGCTGGTCCTCATCGTCGGCGTGGTGATGTTGTTCACCCCCGCACCCCAGCAGCTCGCCGTGGCGATGATCATCATGAGCGTGTTCTGCGGGATGCGCACCATCACCTCGGTGTTCCAGGCGGTGCTCTACCTACAGCGGCGTGACACCACCCGGTTGGTGGCCAATATCAGCCTGCTCCCGGTCAAGCTCGGGCTGGTCGCGCTGCTGGCGGTGGCGGGTGCGGTCGGGGCCGCGATCGCCACGGTGATCGCCGACGCTCTGCTGCTGGCCATCTATGCCTACGTGCTGTACCGCAAGCCCACGACGACCCCCGCCGAGAAGGTCCGCGAATGACCACAGCGACGTTCCTGCTGTCCAAAGATCCGGTCGCCGAACACGGCGGGGATGTGGAACTCTCCCGGTTGGTGATGCGGCTGGCCGCGGATTCCCATGCGGTATCGGTCATCTGCCTGTCGCACCAGCGACCGGGGCGCGTGAGCACCGACCTGGTCGAGGGTGGCGCCGAACTGCAGCGGGTGGCCAAGTCGGGGGTGCGGCCGCTGGCGTTGCTCACCGATACCGTGCGTACCGGGCGCAGCCTGGCGCACGCGCGGTTCGACAACGACGATCTGGTGGCCGCGATCTCCGCCTCCCCGGCCGATGTGTTCGTCGCCGAGCACAGCTACATGGCCGAATCGTTCCTGCGCAGCACGCAATTCGGGGGGGCGCGCTTCGTCGTCAACACCCACGTCAGCGAATCGCTGGTCTGGCGGGCCAGCCGGGGTCTGCTGGGGCGGTTGCAGGCCGGTCGGTTGGTGCGCGACGAATTGCGGGTCGCCCGGGCCGCCGACGCGGTCGGCACCTACGACGCCCAGGAGGCGGAGTTCTACCGCGCCAACGGGATTGCGTCCGCACGATGGCTCGACATCACGCTGCCCCCGGCGGCGCAGGTCGATGTGGCGGGCACCGGGCGCCGGCTGGTCCTGATGGGCACCAGGGACTGGCCCCCGAACCAGGAAGCCTTCCTGACCGCGCTGCGGCTGTGGCCGCAGATCGCGGCGGGTATCCCCGGTGCCGAACTGTGCGTGATCGGCGCCAAACACGCCAAGGCCAAGGCGCCGCACTATCCCGACGGTGTGCGTGACCTGGGCTTCGTCGACGACCTGGCCGGATTCCTCGGCACCTGCCGGGCCATGATCGCGCCGATCAGCACCGGCGGCGGCGTCCGGGTGAAGATCCTCGATGCGGCCAGAATGGGTTTGCCGGTGGTGGGCACCACGGCGGCGGTCGGATCGCTCGGTGACCTGCTGGAGCTGGGCGTCCACGATGACGATGCCGATTTCGTCGGGCAATGCCGGCGGCTGCTGCTGGATGTGCCGGCCGCCGTCGCGGCCGGGGACCGGCTGTACGCGCTCAACCGTCAGTACTGGCAGCAGCGGCGACCCCACCGCGCGGTCGAGGCGCTGCTGGCGGCAACCCCGCCGCGCTAGCCGGCGCCGGCGCGCGCCGGGGCCGGCGGTGCCGGTCGGGTGGCCTCGGCGATGCGCGACTCCAGCGCCGAGCGCTCGTTGTCCTCGCGCCGGAGTTGATCGGCGTAGGCCAGGAATGTCAGGAAAATGGTGTACAGAAACACGATCTGTGGGATCACCACCACGGGGTGGTCGAGATTCAATGCCACAATCGAGAATCCGATGAATACACCGCCATAAAGTGCGGCGGGTAGCGAATTCGAACGCAACAACCGGTAACCAATTACACACCCGGTGACGACGACGGCCAGGAACGCCGCGCCGACGAAGATCCCGCCGCGGTGGATCGCGATCAACGGGGCGTTGGAGACGAAGTTCTCGATGAAGGCGTATGCGCCGTCCTTGAACTCGCGCTGCGACCACCCCCAACCGAACAGCCAGTGCCCGTCCATGCGGCCGGGAAACTCCCGGATCGAGTCCACCCGGTCGCTGGCACCGGCGTCATTCGAGCTGAGCGTGCCCATCAGCCGGGTCCGCACCGAGGGCACCATGAAGGCGCCGATGAAGGCCAGCGTCAACGTGCCGATCAGAATCTGGCGATCGCGCGAGCGCATCGGGTGGAACACGAAAACCAGTACCACACCGACCAATACGCTGACGATGGCCGAGCGGCTCAGGGTCAGCGCGATGGCCGAACCGAGGATCGCGGCGAGCACCACCCGGCGCCAGCCGGTGAACACCACCATGGCGATCACGAACGAGATGACCAGACCGATACCGGCGGCGTTGGGGTCCAGCCACAGCCCGCCGAGCCGGCTGAAGGCCTGACTGTCGGCGGCCACCGCGAACCGGCCGTCACCGCGCAGGTCGGCCGTGCCACCGGTGAAGAAGAAGCGTTCGGTATCGGCCACCGCATAACCGAAGATCCGGAATGGCTGCAGCAGTAGCCGATTCGACCCCAGCACAATGGACCCGATACCGATCAACGCATTGAAACTGGCCGCGTAGACGAAGATCCGGCCGAACTTGACCAGATGCTGGCGCGGTAGCGCCAGTAGTGCGAAGAAGGCGCCCGTCGCGATCGCCCATTTGGTGTAGTCGAGGATGTTCACGATCGAGGAGAAGGTGATCACCATCGACACCGCGGAGATGACCACCAGCACCAGCACGGCCTTGGCCAGCGTGCTGCCCAACACCGGGAAGCGCTTGGCGGCGTTGGGATGCACCAGCGCGGCCACCAGCGCCCCGCCGGCGAACGGCAGATACAGCGGCAGGTGCACACCCGGGAAGTAGCCGAACGGCAGCGCGCCGACGGCGATCGCCATACCCCAGTACAGCCACAGCGGATGGCGAAGACCGATGTAGACGCCGACCGCCAGAGCAATCAACCCGCCGACGGCCATGACCCCGAGCTTGCCGCCCTGTGCCACCGCGGCGGCGATCAACGGGACCACGACGATGATCGCGGCTGCGACCAGCAGGTTGGGGCGCCCCGACGTGCCGAGTTTCATTGCGGACTCGTCCTCATTGCGTCATGATCCTCACGGCTTTACCGCACCGTCGTTGCATTTAACTATCCTTGCATCGACTCAGCTGGCCGCGCTACAGGGGCGCTCGGCAAAGTGTGCAGCTACTGTTGTTGACGCTATCGTTGCATTGTTGTGGCGACCCAAGAGCGAATGGAGTGCTCCCTTGGCCATCGGTGATTACCTGCGAATTTTTCGCCGGTTGTGGTGGGTGGTGCTCTTGGCGACGCTGATCGGTGTCGCCGTGGGTTACGCAACCACCTTCTTCTCGACGACGCAGTACTCATCGACGACGCGGTTGTTCGTCACCACGCAGAGCGGATCCTCGGTGGGCGATGCCTACCAGAACAACCTGTTCTCCCAGGAGCGCGTCTTCTCCTACGCCGGTCTGGCCACCAGCGATCAGGTGGCCGCGCGGGCCATCGACCAGCTCAAGGCGCCGCTGACCGTCGACGAGCTGCGCGCCAAGATCACGGCCGTCCCGTTGCCTCAGACCGTGCTGCTCGACGTCACCGCCACCGATCCGGATCCCGCGGCCGCCCAGCGCTACGCCAATGCCGTCGCCGACCAACTGGTCAACGTGACGGCCGAGCTGGAGACCTCGCGCCGCGGTGGTGAGGCCGCGGCGGCCGCCGTGCTCGTCGACGACGCCAGCTACGGCACCAAGGTGCCCGCGATGGGACTGACCACCCGGCTGGCCGCCGGCGCGGTGGGTGGTTTGGTGCTCGGTGTGTTGCTGGCGATCGCGCTGGGTCTTTCGGACACCAAGCTGCGCCGCAGCGAGCGCATCGAAGATGTCACCGGGATCCCGCTGCTGGGCACGCTGGTCGACGACAAGCAGAGCCGCGACGGCATCATCGACATCGACGCCGGCGGCCTGGCCGTGGAGCGCCTGCGTGGGCTGCGCACCAACGTGCAGTTCGCCCGCAACGCCACCGGACAGCACCCCCGGGTGATCGCGGTGACCAGCCCGTCGGCCCAGGACGGCCGGTCCTCGACCGCCATCGACCTGGCCGTCGCCTTCGCCGAATCGGGCCACTCGGTGGTACTGGTGGACGGCGACCTGGTGAATCCGGAACTGCCGCAGCTGCTCGCGCTCGAGGGCGCCGCCCTGTCGCAGGCCGGCACCAAGGGGTTCACCACGCTGCTGGCCGGCCAGCATGATCTGTCCGAGTCGCTGATCGAGGTCCCGCAGTCCGGGTTCGCGCTGCTGCCGTCCGGCCCCGTGCCGTCGGTGCGTCGTGAGCTGTGGGGCGACCAGCGGGTGCAGCGGGTGCTCGAGCTGCTGCGCGGCCACTTCGACTACGTCATCATCGACACCCCGCCGCTGACCAAGTACGCCGACGGTGCGGTGCCCGCCGCGCTCGGCGACGGTGCACTGGTGCTCGGCCGACTGGGGCACACCAAGACCTCGGCGCTGCGCAAGGCGCTCAAGGTGCTGCAGACCGCGCATGCCCCGGTGCTCGGCGTGGTGGCGACCTGCGAACCCGGGCATCGGCGCGAGTTGTCCGCCGATCGCAAGCACCACGGTGGCGCGCACGCGGCCGCCGCGCCCTCGGCCGCCGCCGAGGACGACGCCGACAGCCGCACCGCGAGGTCGCAGACCTCATCACACAGCTCGGGATAACGGCGTGCCGAGTCTGATTCGTGGTGCGGCGGTGCTGTTCGTCGCAGTCGTCCTGGTGACCTCCTGCGCACCGGCGGACGCACCGGCACCACCGGCGGGCTCGGAGACCGTCGCGATCAAGACCTTCGCGCCGCCGTTCGACGGCAAGCCGCATCTGCCGCCGCCCGATATGACCGACGACGGACCGGGTTCGCTGGTGTCCGTGGAGCCGATGAGCGGCAGCGAACTGCTCAACCAGGACGACGCCACCTACATGCGGGTGGTCTACCGGTCGACCTCCGGGGTGGACGGCTCGCCGACCGAGGTGTCCGGTGCCATCGCGATACCCCCGGGCGATCCGCCCAAGGGCGGCTGGCCGATCCTGGCTTTCGGCCAAGGCACCAAGGGCGTCCTCAACAAGTGCGCGAGCAGCCTCTACGGCAGCCTGCCGCTGAACGCGTGGACCATGTCGGTCTTCGTGCGGTCCGGGTTTCTGGTGACCGTGTCCGATTTCCAGGGCGCCGGTGTCGAGGGCTACCAGCATCCGTTCCTCAATGCCAAGACCTACGGCTACAACGTCATCGACTCGGTGCGCGCCGCGCAGCGGGTCGGTGCGGAGACCACCGGGACGTGGCTGGCCTACGGGCACTCGGCCGGCGGGCTGGCGGTGTGGGCGGCCGCCGAGCAGGCCCCCACCTACGGTCAAGGACTCAACCTGCTGGGCACGGTCTCGATGGCCCCGGCCGCCGACATGTCCGGCCTCGCCGACGCCGCGTGGAACGGCACACTGACTCCCGATCAGCGGGTGACCCTGGTCTTCGCGCTGCAGTCGCTCAAGTGGTTCAACCCGGAGATGAACCTGGACAACTACCGGCGCGGGGCCACCGCCGAGCACTGGGACGAGTTGCTGGACTGCATCCCGCCCAACTTCGACGATATCGCCAGGGTGCGGGCGCTGATGACCAACGAGGACCTCCGGCCGGCCACCTACGAGGATGTCGTGTGGTTGCGTGACCGGCTCGCCGAAATCGCTGTGCCGCAAGCGCCGAACACCACGCCCATGGTGGTCGGGTACGGCACCCAGGACATGCTGGTCGACGAGTCCTGGTTCGAGCGGGCCCTGGACCGGGCCTGCGCGATGGGCAGCTACATCGAGATCCGCAAGGGGCCCGGAAAGGGCCACGCCGACCTGGACAGTGGTTTCACGTTGCCCTGGCTGATGGATCGCCTCGACGGGGCACAGCCGCCGCCCAACGACTGCCTGAGCAGAAATTGAGGGCGCCGGTCGACGTGCCACGGGCACGGGATTACCTGACGATCCTCGCCAAGGGCTGGATCGTCATCCTGGTGGCGACGCTGCTGGCGCCGGCCGCGGCGTTCGGCCTGCACAAGCTCACCGCCGAGCGCAGCTACACCGCCTCGGTACTGTTGTTCGCCCAGGTCGCCGGCGATCCGGGTACTTACTCTGCCTACGCCGGCGGCATCGGGGCCAACAGCCGGATGTCCACCTACGTGTCGTTGGCCCAGTCCACGGTCATCAGTGAGCGCACCATCGAAACCCTCGGATTGCCGCTCACGCCAAGTGAACTCGCGGCGAACGTCACCGCGGCGTGGGAGCCCTACGGTGTGTCGCGGTTCGGCAGGCCGTCCTCGGCGCTGTTGCGGGTGAAGGTGACGGGCACCGACCCGCAAACCACCATCGACACCGTCAACACTCTGGCCTCGGTGCTGATGAAGATGTCCGGTGAGCTCGAATGGATCGAGGCCAAGCCCACCGACCCCATCCAGTACACCGGACCGGTGGCCGAGCTGGTGGCCGTGGACCCGGCGACCGTCGCCCACGAGGTCCAGCCCGATATCACCAATATCCTGCTGGTGGCCGCCGGTGTCGGGTTCGCGCTGAGCGTGGTGCTGGTGCTGGCGTTCGGACTCGCCCGCGACGAGGTGCTGACTCCCGGCCAGCTCCGCCAGGTCGCCAACTCGTTCACGTCGCCCAGCGGTGACGCCAGGTCTTAGGAGTTCGATGGCACAGGGAGTCCGGGCGACGACGACACGCAAGGCGCTGGCGGGTGCGGTGCTGGCATCGGCGTTGGTGCTCGCCGGCTGCGCGCAGCCCGATCCCGGTCCGACGGCGGCGGTGAACTCCGAACTCCAGTTGCCCGCCGACTATTCGGCGACCGGTCCCGGGGCGCTCGTCAGCGCCACCCGGTTGCCGACCATCGACCGCCGGCTACTGCGGGTCACCTCCGTCGCCGCCCACATCACCTACAACTCGACCTCCGGGGTCGACGGGAGCGCGCAGGTGGTGTCCGGCAGCGTGTTCGCTCCGTCCGGGACACCGCCGGAGGGCGGCTGGCCCGTCATCGTGTTCGGGCACGGCACCACCGGCGTCTTGTCGGATTGCGCGCCGTCACTGTCGCCGAACCTGCTGGGCGCCGCGGACGCGGTGCGCGCGCTGGTGACCCTCGGCTACGTCATGGTGGTGCCCGACTACCAGGGGCTGGGAACCATCGACAGCTACCACCCGTATCTGGACGCCACCACCGCCGGTTACAACATGATCGACGCGGCCAGTGCGGCCCGCAAGCTGGTGCCGGAGTCCTCGGAGCGCTGGGTCGCGTTCGGGGTGTCCCAGGGCGGCCAGGCGTCATGGGCGGCGAACGAACTGATCGCCGGATACGGCGCGCAGGACACCCGGCTGATCGGCTCGGTGAGCGTGTCGCCGGCCGCCGATATCACCGGCCTGGCCGATATGGCCGCGGAGGGGACGCTGTCCCCGCAGCAGCGGATCGCCATGGTGCTCATCCTGTCGTCGCTGAAGAACGCGCATCCCGACCTCGACCTCGACGATTACCGCCGCGGCCTGGTCCAGGAGAAGTGGGACCTGCTGGCGGGCTGCTCGACCGACGCCACCGAGGACCGGCTGTCGGTGGCCGAGCAGGTGCCGCCGGAGGACCTGCGCCCGTCGACCCCGGAAGCACTCGACGTCCTGCGCGGCTACCTCAACCAGATGAGCGGTCTGCCCCGGGCCCCGGCCAGCGCGCCGATGTTCGTGGTGCACGGCGACGCCGACGACGTGGTGCCGGTGGTCTGGACGACCGAAGCGGTGCGAAGAGCCTGCGATATGGGCGACACCGTGGCATCGTTCATCGCTGGCGGCCGGGGACACGGTGATTTCGACCCCATCGTGTCGCTGGACTGGATCATGAAACGGTTCGACGACGCGCCGGCCGACAGCACCTGTGGGGTCGAAGGCGGGCCGTCGATCCTGAAGACCACCTGATCGCCGATAATTCGACACCGACCGGCAGCCGCCGCTCACCCCGCCAGAACGAGGCCTTGGTCCCCAACTACCGCGACCGGGAGAACGCCCATGACAGACACGAACGCGGCGCGCGGAAACGCGGGGGCCCCCGCCGAAGCGCAGTCCGAGGCGCAACCGGAGCCGGTCATCGAATCCCAGGTGCTGGCCAGTTCGCCGACGCACACCAGGATCATCGGTCTCGACGGCATCCGCGGGCTGGGCTGCCTGGCCGTGGTGATGGGTCACGTCGCGCTGAGTTATTCGCCGGTCACCCACGACAAGGCATTCCTCGGTGTGCTGGGCCTGGCGCTGATCCTGTTCTTCGTGCTCAGCGGCTTCCTGTTGTTCCTGCCCTATATCCGGCGACTGACCAAGGACCGCGCCAAAGCCGTCATGCCGGACACCAAGCAGTACGCCCTGCACCGGTTCTTCCGGGTGTTCCCCGGCTACCTGACCATCTTCTTGATCTGCAATTTCGTGCTGCAGGTGGCCTATGTGCAGAACTCGGCGATCCAGCCGCACGGCACCGACGCCGGCACCGGGATGATCACCGACCCCTGGGAACTGCTGGCCAACCTCACGCTCACCCAGACCTACATTCCCGAGTACGTGCAGACCGGTATCAGCCCGTCCTGGTCGCTGACGCTGGAGATCGCGTTCTACGCGATGTTGCCGCTGCTGGGCCTGCTGCTGTTCGCGTTGCGTAAGCGCACCGACGTCAAGCCGTTGGTGCTGGCCTGCCTCGCTCCGGCGATTCTGCTGGCGGTCGGGGTCATCGGCCGGCTGTTCGCGCCGCTGGTGTTCTCGGCATCCGGCGCGGACACGGTGCTGATGCAGAACTGGGGTCCCACCTGGGCGGCGGTGTTCATGCGCAGCTTCATCACCAACGCCGACCTGTTCGCCTACGGGATGTTCGCCGCGATCCTGTTCGTCGCGATCGAACAGGGCGTCATCTCCGCCCCGGCGGCCCGGCGCATCCATCTGCTGTGTTTCCCGCTGCTGGCGGTGTCCTTCGTCGCCGCGCTGGTGCTCGCGGTGAAGGGCACCGTATTCGCCACCGCCGGAATCGGTTTCGTCTCCGCCGTGTTCATCGCCATCGTCGTCCTGCCGCTGGCCCGCGGCAAGGACTCCCCGATCGCGCGGTTCCTCGACCTCAAACCCTTCCATTTCGTCGGCGTGATCTCACTGTCGGTGTACCTGTGGCACTACCCGGTGCTGTTGCTGCTCGGCCGCTACGACCTGGCCGCCGGCGACTCGTGGAGCGGGATGTTCCGTAATGTTGCGGTGGTGGCCGTCGTGACGATCCTGCTGTCCACCATCACCTACTACGCCGTGGAGCGTCCGGGTCTGGGCCTGGTCAAGCGGTTCCGGAAGAGTTGATGCGCCGTTACTTGCTGCCGGCCGGCATCGTGCTGTCCGTCCTGATCCTCATTGCGGCGGTGGTGCTGGTGGTGTCCCCGTCGGCGCGCCAGACGGTCGGGCTCTCCGGTGAGCCGCCGGCCGCGGTCTCCCCCCAGCCGATCGAGGGTGCCGACCTGTCGGGCAGCGGTCCCGGATCGCTGGTCAGTGCCATGACGATGCCGGAGTTCAGTCGCAGCCCGCAGGGGTCGGGGCTGAATTCCGCCCGGGTCGTGTACCGCTCGACCAATGGCGACAGCGGCGAGCCGACGGTGGTGTCCGGGGCGGTGTTCACCCCCGGCGGTGCCGCACCCGCGGGCGGCTGGCCGGTGGTCGCCTTCGGGCACGGCACCCTTGGCATCGACGAACCGTGCGGGCCGTCGTTGTCGGCGACGCTGCTCGGTCTGACCGATTGGGTGGTCAAGCTCACCGAACTGGGTTTCGCGGTGGCGATGGCCGACTTCCAGGGGCTCGGATCCCCGGGTATCCACCCCTATCTGGATTCGAAGACGGCCGGGCTCAACATGATCGACTCGGTACGGGCACTTCGGCATACCTTTCCCGGCATCTCGGACAGCTGGGCGGCCCTCGGCGGCTCGCAGGGCGGTGGCGCGGTTTGGGCGGCGGGGGAGCAGGCCGGGACGTACTCCCCGGAACTGCTGCCGCGCGGGGTGTTGGCGCTGGCGCCGGTCGCCGATGTCGCCGGTCTGGTGGACAAGTCCGTCGAGGGCACATTGACCAAGGAACAGGTCGCCGCACTGGTGCTCGTCGTGGAATCGCTGGCCCGGCTGCATCCCGAGATCAACCGGGACGACTACCGGCATGGCACGGCCGCCGAGAACTGGGACGTCCTGATCGCCTGTTCCGGGGATGCGGTGCACACCCGCGAGGGTGTGATCGACCGCCTCGTATCCGGTGACCTGTCACCGGTCACTCCGGAGGCCGCCGATCGGTTGCGGGGCTATCTGAGCCGGTGGGCGTTGCCCCAGCAGCGGCCGGCCGCCCCGATGTCGGTGGTGTACGGCGGCGAGGACGAGTACATCGACCCGCGCTGGACGACGGACGCGTTGGCGCGCGCCTGCGCGCTGGGCGGCACCGTGGTGTGGGATTTCCAGCCGGACAAGGGGCACGGCGACCTTGAGGTGGCGAATCAACTCGGCTGGCTGGCCGAGCGGCTGCAGGGCCTGCCGGTGGCGCCTGCGACGGGGGATGCCGCGGCCAACGCGTGCGGGTAGGGCCGTCTTCCGCCTCGCGGAACGGCGGACGACGGTGTTGCCTCGCTCGTCGGCAGCGAAGTTCCGGTGATGTGCGGGCAGGCTCGATGCGCGGCGGCGTCCGGTCCGGCCCGAACGCCAGGCGATTCGCTGGCCGCGCCGCGGCGGCCGGCGAACGGCACGAGTGTGCCAGACGCGTTGGTGCCGCTGGTGTGGAAGTGAAACGGCCGGCCCATGCCGATCCATCGGCGCGGTGCTGGTATCGGCCCCGTCGGCCGATCTGCGGGGCTGGTCGGCGGTCCGTCGGGGGTATATCAGCGATAGGAAATATTCGCGTTCGCAAGCAGTCGCAGGCCGGCTGCCGATGACTTCTCGCAACGCCGCACCGCGGCGGCGGCCGGCCGGTCGGGGCTCGCCGGGAGGTCTGGGCAGGTTGCCGGTGGCGGGTGTCGCGCCTAAGCCGTTAAACAGCCGAACCTCGCACGGGCGCGCAGTTTCAGCAATGACCCCAGGGGTGACCCGCCGGGGGCGGGGAGATCTTGGTCGTCGTGTAACGCATCGGCAACCCCGGCGATAACCCTTGGGTACATCCCATTGACAGACTCGTCCCAGCGCGAATCACCTGGTCAAATCGTCGCGGGCGTCAGTTTTCACCGCATCGCCCACTCGGCCGCGCCGCCCGAACCGAGATCATATTTGCCGGCGAATTTGCGTGCGCGTCAGCCGAAGGGTGGATTTTTGGGGGGAAATGTTGCAAGAAGCAGGAAACAAAGCGATAGTCTTAGGCAGCACGCATGGACCGGTGCAGCAAACGAAGGTGGAAGCGCACGTGACGCTGGTGAGAGAGACGGAACCGCCGATCGCTCTGGTGAGCCCGGCGCCCGCCCGCGACGGCGACGGGCTGCAGTGGCAGCGCCGCTACGGGTTGGCCCTGCTGATCACCGATGTCGTCGTGGTCGGTGCCGCAATGGCCTGTGCTCAAATGGTGCGCCTGGGGCGCCCAGTTACCGATTTCGATCCACTCACCAAGTACTTCGGCCTCTTGTCGGTGATCTTCGGCTTGATCTGGCTGGGTTTGCTGACGGCCTACCGCAGCCGGTCTCCGCGGATCGTCGGAGCCGGCATCGAGGAATACCGCCGGGTGCTCTCGGCGACGCTGGCGACGATCGGTGTCGTCGCCGTCACCCTCATGATCTTCCGGCCCGAGTATGCCCGCGGCTATCTGGCGCTGGCTTTCCCGTTGGGCCTGGTGTTCCTGGTCCTCGGCCGCGCCGCGTGCCGACGGGTCCTCGGCTGGTACCGCAAGCGTGGTCAGTGCGTCAACTCCGTGGTCGCGGTCGGTAACGCGGCCGCGGTGCGCAGCCTGGTGCAGTCCCTGGACCGCGCGTGGGGTTACGGATACTCGGTGGTCGGGGTCTGCCTGACCGGCCGCGTCGGTGGCGGCACCCTCGACGTGCCGGGCGTCGGCCCGCTCCCGATCCTGGGCGACGAGCACCAGGTGGAAGAGGCGATCGTCAAGGCCAATGCGGACACCGTGGCGCTGACCACCACCGAGCACCTCGGCCCGGAGGGAGTCCGCGAATTGTCCTGGGATCTCGACCGGCTCGGCGTAGACCTGGTGGTCTCGCCCGGCATGGTCGATGTCGCGGGCCCGCGGCTGACCATGCGCCCGGTGGCCGGGCTGAACCTGATCCACGTCGAGAAGCCGCAGTACAGCGGCACCACCAAGGTGCAGAAGCGCGCCTTCGACATCTTCGTGTCGCTGGCTGTGTTGACTGCCGCGTTCCCGCTGCTGCTGGTCAGCGCCATCGCCATCAAGCTCACCAGCCGTGGGCCGGTGTTCTACCTGTCCGAGCGCATCGGCCTGGACGGTAAGCCGTTCCAGATGATCAAGCTGCGCACGATGGTCGAGAACGCCGACAAGATGGTTGCCGGTCTCGCCGATATGAACGAGATGGACGGCGGCGTGCTGTTCAAGATCCGCCGTGACCCCCGGGTCACCGCGGTGGGCCGCATCCTGCGCCGCTACAGCATCGACGAGCTGCCGCAGTTCATCAACGTGCTGCGCAAGGATATGAGCGTGGTCGGACCGCGGCCGCCGCTGCCGTGTGAAGCCGATGCCTACACCGATCAGGTTCGGCGGCGGCTGCTGGTGCTGCCGGGCATCACCGGCCTCTGGCAGGTCAGTGGCCGCGCCGATCTGTCCTGGGACGATTCGGTGCGCCTCGACCTGTCCTACGTCGAGAACTGGTCCATCAGCGGTGACCTGCTGATCGCCATCAAGACCGTGCGTACCGTGCTGGGTGGCACCGGCGCCTACTGACGCCCCTTCCGCCCAACCCTGCCTGCAACGACGGTCCGGTAGCGTAGGTCCGTGCGGCTTTCCCGAGGCAACGACCGGCCGCGTTGGCTCGCACGGACAGCGGTCGCCGTCACGGTCATCGTCGTCGTCCTCGCCCAGCTTCTGCTCGGCCGGGCACTGCTGCCGTTCGCGGTGCCACTGGGTCTGGAGTTCGTGAACAGCTTCCCGTCCGCCGGCGGGGCGCCGGTGGCCATCGAGACCGCCGATATCACCGACGCCGGCCCCGGCTCGCTGGTCACGGCGACCACCATGCCGGGGGTCACCCGCCGGGTGGAAGCGCGCAACCTGCGCGCCGCGCGGGTGCTGTACCGGTCCACATTCGGTGACACCGGCGAGCCCACGGTGGTCTCGGGTTCGGTGTTCACGCCCAAGGGGCCGGCGCCGCCGGGTGGCTGGCCGGTGGTCGCCATCGGCCACGGCACCGTCGGCATCGACAACCCGTGCGCACCGTCGCTGTCGGACACCATGCTCGGTGCGCTGGCGTTCGTGACGCCGTTCATCGATCGCGGGTTCGCGGTGGCGGTGCCCGACTATCAGGGCTTGGGCGCCAAGGGAATCCATCCGTATCTCGATGCCAGGACCGCAGGTCTGAACATGATCGACAGCGTGCGTGCGCTGCGTCATACCTTCGCGGAGGTGTCCACGAAATGGCTGGGCTTCGGTCATTCCCAGGGCGGGGCGGCCACCTGGGCGGCCAATGAGCAGGCCGCGGTGTACGCGCCCGAACTGCGGTTGCTCGGTACGGTGGCGGCGGCACCGGCCGCCGATGTCAGCGGTTTCGCGGACAAGTCGATGCGCGGCGGGCTCACCTCCGACCAACTGCTGGCCATGCCGGTCATCGTCGAATCGTTGGCCCGGATCCACCCGGAGCTGCAGCGCGACGACTTCCGGGCGGGGGCAGCCGAGCAGTACTGGTCGGTGCTCACCGCATGCCAGGCCCCGCAGATCTACCAGCGCCAGGCCGCCGCCGAGCATCTGCGCCAGCAGGATGTGGCACCGCAGTCGGCCGCGGCGGCCGACCAGTTGCGCGAGCTGCTCCGCGCCTGGGCATTGCCACAGCGGCCGCTGTCGGCACCACTGTCGGTCTGGTACGGCGGGGCCGATACCCTGGTCGACGCGGAGTGGACGGCAGCGGCCATCGCGCGCGCATGTGCCATGGGAGGAACGGTGACGGTGCAGTTCGAACCGGACAAGGGCCACGCGGGTGTCGATCTCGCGAGCCAATTGGATTGGATGGCAAAGAGATTCGCCGATCAGCCGGTGCCGAATGACTGCTGAACGGCTGCCGTTGGACCGCGACGCCCTGCGCGCCGACCTGTGCGCACCGTGGGATCGGCTCGACATCGTCGCCGAGACGGGATCGACCAACGCCGATCTGATCGCGCGGGCCGCCGCCGGCGAGGACATCGCCGGGGCGGTGCTGCTGGCCGAGCATCAGAGTGCCGGACGCGGGCGCGGCGGGCGGGCCTGGACCGCGGTGCCGCGCGGACTGGTCATCGTGTCGGTCGGGATCTCGGCGCACGGCGTCGACGAACAGCAGTGGGGGCTGCTGCCGCTGCTGGCCGGTGTCGCCGTCGCGGACACCCTGGCCGCGATCGGTATCCGGGCCGGCGTGAAGTGGCCCAACGACGTCCTGGTCGGCGGGGCGAAGATCGCCGGCATCCTCGCCGAGGTGGCATCGCCCAAGCCGGTCGTGGTGCTGGGCATCGGCCTCAACGTGGAGGTGCTGCCCGAGGAGATCGGGCAGCCCCAGGCCACCTCCGTACGCGCGCTCGGGGTGGGCGCCGAGCGCACCGAGATCGCGCGGATACTGCTGCGTGAGCTGGGCACCCGCGTCCGGGACTGGCAGTCCGGTGCGGCCGCGGCGCTGCTGTCGGACTACCGGGAGCGCAGTGCCACCGTGGGCAGACCGGTGCGCGCGCTGCTGCCCGGCGGCCGGGAGATCGTGGGGACCGCCACGGCGGTCGATGCCCAGGGCCGGCTGTGCATCGCCACCGATGAGGCCACCGAGGTCGTCGCCGCCGCCGATATTGTGCATTTGCGCCCGCTATCCGGCGAGGTGTTTGAGTAGAGTCCACCTCGTGGGCTATCCGGAGAACGTGCTGGCCAGAGACGAGCATGTGGTGCTGCACCGGCATCCGCACTGGAAGCGGCTGCTCGGGCCGGCGCTGGTGCTGCTGGTGGCCACCGCGCTGGCCGCGTTCGGTGCCGGCTGGGTCAATCAGACCGACTGGGACGTCAACGCCAAGCGGATCATCTTCGGCGTGATCGCCGCGCTCTGGCTGGTGCTCGTCGGCTGGCTGAGCATCTGGCCATTTCTGACGTGGTGGACAACGCATTTCGTGATCACCGACCGCCGGGTGATGTTCCGCCACGGCCTGTTGACCCGCAGCGGTATCGACATCCCGCTGGCCCGGATCAACAGCGTCGAATTCAAGCACGGTGTGCTGGACCGGATGCTGCGCACCGGAACGCTGATCATCGAGTCCGCGTCACAGGACCCACTGGAGTTCTACGACATTCCGCGCGTCGAGCAGGTGCATTCGCTGCTCTATCACGAAGTCTTCGACACCCTCGATTCCGAGGAGTCACCGAGCTGATCGGCGTCGCGGACCCGCCGGCGTAGCGGGGTCACGGTGTTGTCGTCGACGCCGTGACCGGCGCGCTGACCGAGGTGGTGCTGCTCGGCGTGGTCCTCGAAGGCTTCGGCGATACCGCCGGCGGTGAGGGTGGACTCCAGGGCCTTCTCCGGGTTGCGGGCGTGCTCGTCGGGGAACACCCAGCGACGGAACGCCCAGAACCGGAACGCCATCTGGAGCAGGTTGCCGATGATGTAGGCGGCGATGAAGTCGGCGATGTTCTCCACCGTCAGCGACACCTCGGGGACGCGCAGGCCCAGCACGTAGCTGGAGAAGTACAGCGGGGCCATGGCCAGCACCACGCCGACGCCGCTGACCCCGAAGAACAGCAGCGCCTCGTGGTGGCGTTCGCGGCCGCCACGGTCCTTGAAGCTCCATTCCCGGTTCAGGATGTAGGACGCGATGACCGCCACGATGCCGGCGATGATCTTGGCCGTCACCGGCTTGGGCTCGAGAATGGTCAGCTTGAGCGTGTAGAAGATCGCCGAGTCGATGACGAACGTCGTCGCTCCCACGAGGGCGAACTTGATGAGCTCATGGTGCCGCTCGGCGAAGGGCCGGATCGGGCGGGGTAGCCGCGCAATCGTGGCATCAGCGAAGGACACGAGGGACGAGTCTACGTAACCACCCTGCCGAAGGTGAACCTGTGCAGGTCACCGCCCGTGCCGGTCGGCCCGCATCCCGGTCGCGTGGGGCATGACACCATATGTGCCGTGCCCCGAACGCCCACTGACTCCCGAGCGCCCGTCGTCGCGATGATCGGCGGGGGCCAGCTCGCCAGAATGACCCACCAGGCCGCCATCGCGCTCGGGCAGACGCTGCGGGTGCTGGCCGCCGCACCCGAGGACCCTGCGGCGCAGGTCACACCGGACGTGGTCATCGGGGGCCACACCGACCTGGACGCCCTGCGCCGTGCCGCGCAGGGGGCGACGGTGCTGACCTTCGACCACGAACACGTGCCGACCGAACACCTGGAACGGCTGGTCGCCGAGGGGGTGACGGTGGCTCCGCCGCCGCAGGCGCTCATTCATGCCCAGGACAAGCTGGTCATGCGCCGACGCCTGGAGGTCCTCGGCGCACCCATTCCGGCGTTCTCGGCGGTCCGCACCGTCGACGATGTCGACGCGTTCGCCGAGCGGACCGGCGCCCCGGTTGTCATCAAGACCGTCCGCGGCGGTTACGACGGCCGCGGCGTGGTGCTCACCCGGGACCTCGCGCACGCCAGGGAGGCGGTCGCCGGGTATCTGGCCGACGGTGTCGAGGTCATGCTGGAGGAGCGGGTGGCGATGCGCCGCGAGCTCTCGGCGCTGGTGGCGCGCTCCCCGTTCGGCCAGGGTGCGGCGTGGCCGGTGGTGCAGACCGTGCAGCGCGACGGGATCTGTGTGGAGGTCATCGCACCGGCACCGGGCCTGCCCGCAGAGGTCGCGGCCGGTGCGGAGGCGCTGGGCCTGCGGCTGGCCGCCGAACTGGGCGTGGTCGGCGTGCTGGCGGTCGAGTTGTTCGAGACCGAGACCGGCGAGATCCTGGTGAACGAGCTCGCGATGCGCCCGCACAACTCCGGGCACTGGAGCATGGACGGGGCCCGCACCGGCCAGTTCGAACAGCACCTGCGCGCGGTGCTGGACTACCCGCTCGGCGACACCGCGGCACTGGCCCCGGTGACGGTGATGGGCAACGTCCTGGGTGCCGCGCAGACCCCGGCCATGTCGATGGACGAGCGGGTGCACCATCTGTGCGCCCGGATGCCCGATTCCAAGATCCACCTGTACGGCAAGGGGGAGCGCCCGGGCCGCAAGATCGGTCACGTCAACCTGGTGGGGTCCGCCGACGGTTCACCGGATGACCCGGAATATGTTGGCGCACTGCGGGAACGGGCGCAACGCGCGGCGCACTGGCTGTCGCATGCAGAGTGGACCGACGGATGGGATGGGCACTGAGGTGAGTGAGAAATTGAGCCCCCGCGTCGGGGTCATCATGGGCAGCGACAGCGACTGGTCGGTGATGGAGGCCGCGGTCGAGGCGCTCGCGGAGTTCGACATCCCCTTCGAGATCGGCGTCGTCTCGGCGCACCGCACGCCGGGCCGGATGCTCGACTACGCCCAGAACGCGGCGGGGCGCGGTATCGAGGTCATCATCGCCGGTGCCGGCGGGGCCGCGCATCTGCCCGGCATGGTCGCCGCCGCCACCCCGTTGCCGGTGATCGGGGTGCCGGTGCCGCTGGCCCGCCTGGACGGTCTGGACTCGTTGCTGTCGATCGTGCAGATGCCGGCCGGGGTTCCGGTGGCGACGGTGTCCATCGGTGGGGCCCGCAACGCCGGCCTGCTGGCGGTGCGCATCATCGGCGCGTTCGACCCCGCGCTGCGCGCGCGGATCGAGGCGTTCCAGGCCGGTCTGGAGGCGATGGTGCTGGAGAAAGACGCCGCGCTGCGGAACCGGCTGCTGGGTGGCGGAGACTGAGCGCTAAAGTTACCGACGAGTAGCGAGGAGATCCCAAATGGTTGCCAATCCGTCATTTGACCTGTTCCAGCTGTCCGACGAGCACAACGAGCTGCGCACAGTGCTGCGCGCGTTGTGTGAGAAGGAGATCGCACCGTACGCCGCCGAGGTGGACGCGCAGGCCCGCTACACCGACGAGGCGCTGGCCGCCCTGGACGGCTCGGGCTTCTCGGCGGTCTTCATCCCCGAGGAGTACGGCGGTCAGGGCGCCGACGCGGTCGCGGCGTGCATCGTGATCGAGGAGGTCGCGCGGGTGTGTGCGTCGTCCTCGCTCATCCCGATCTGCAACAAGCTGGGGACCACCGGACTGCTGATGCGCGGCTCCGAGGAACTCAAGGCCAAGGTGCTGCCGTCCATCGCGGCCGGCGAGGCCACCGCCTCCTACGCGCTCAGTGAGCGCGAGGCCGGCAGCGACGCCGGCGCGATGCGCACCAGGGCCGTCGCCGACGGGGACGACTGGATCCTCAACGGCACCAAGTGCTGGATCTCCAACGGCGGCAAGTCCACCTGGTACACCGTCATGGCGGTGACCGACCCCGACAAGGGCGCCAACGGCATCTCGGCGTTCATCGTGCACAAAGACGACGAGGGTTTTTCCGCCGGGCCCAAGGAACACAAGATGGGCATCAAGGGGTCGCCCACCACGGAGCTGTACTTCGAGAACTGCCGGATCCCCGGCGACCGCATCATCGGCGAGCCCGGCACCGGCTTCAAGACCGCGCTGGCCACCCTGGACCACACCCGGCCCACCATCGGCGCCCAGGCCGTCGGCATCGCCCAGGGTGCCCTGGACGCGTCGATCGCGTACACCAAGGAGCGCACGCAGTTCGGGAAGTCGATCGCCGATTTCCAGAACACCCAGTTCATGCTCGCCGATATGGCCATGAAGATCGAGGCGGCCCGGCTGATGGTCTACACCGCCGCTGCCCGGGCCGAGCGGATGGAACCCAACCTGCAGTTCCTGGCCTCGGCATCGAAGTGCTTCGCCTCCGACGTGGCGATGGAGGTGACCACCAACGCGGTGCAGCTGTTCGGCGGTTACGGCTACACCGTGGACTTCCCGGTGGAGCGCTACATGCGCGATGCCAAGATCACCCAGATCTACGAGGGCACCAACCAGATCCAGCGCGTCGTGATGAGCCGCCAGCTGCTCAAGTAGCCTTCCCTCTTTTCTGCGCGAGCAGACACATATGGCCGCAATTCTTCACGGAATTGCGGCCATATGTGTCTGCTCGCGGGGTGCGGTGGGCTACCGGAGCAGTTTGGTGACCTTCTGGTAGGTGGTGCGCACGGTCTCGCTGCGCCGCGCGATGTGCACCGGGTGCTTGGGCACCGGCACCAGGATGCTGACCGGATGGCCCACGAAGGTCGATTCGAACACCGCGGTCATGGTCTTGTCCGCGTAGGCGGCATCGAGGGTGCGGCGGTAGCGTTCGGCATGCTCAGGCTGGGTGAACAGCACCTTGTTGTGGCCGATGTAGAACGGCACCAGCGCGCCGCCCTGCTCCAGATAGTGCACGGTACCGACGCACACCCCGGGCCACTGCTGGTTGAACACATCGTCGGCGATCACCACGCCGCCGTCGGCCAGGCTCTTCTCGGCCAGCCGCATATCGGAGAGCACGATTTCCTGGGTGTGTCCGCCGTCGACGGAGAAGATCCGCACGTTCGACATCGCCGGGATGTCACCGGGCACGATCGCGGTGGAGTCGCCCTGGTGGATGACCAGGCCGGTGCGGTCGGTCCAGCGATCGAGGTGGCGCAGGAAGCGGTCCCGGTCACCCTGGCCGGACTTGTCGATATTGGCTTCCTGGTCTTCGAACAGGTCGATGGCAATGGCGGCTTCGCCCGGTTGCTGCAGCAGCTTCATCGCGATGAACAGTTGCCCGTGATGGACGCCGATCTCCGCGATCGGACCGCTGATCCCGGCCTCGCGCTGATACCGATCGACGGCGTGCAGCAACCCTATGGCCGACGACTCCGTATAGCCCTGCACACGTCGATGGCCAAGATGCCGATACGCAGCGAATTTCATGGCGATGCTTCCCACCTGTCACAGGGTACTCACCCGAGGCCGGTCGGCCTATGCGAGGACGATATTGACGCTCAGGGTATTTGATATTGCCGTGGACCGGAGGAATTACCCCCGGCTCACCTTCTCCGTCACACGCCGCCGGTCCAGTACGTCTGGATCGGCATTGGCGACCAGCACCAGTGACGCACCCGCGGCCAGCACGGCCAGAAAATGCCCGATCAGATCGTCGGCGGTGCGCCACGGGGCGGTCGAGAGCACGCGGTCGACCGGGGTGAATCCCTGCTCGTGGGCCGCATCGGTGGCCAGTGCCAGCACCTCGGCGGCGGTCCGGCCGTTCAGCGCGGCGCCGGGTGCGCGCTCGGGCACGATCTGGTCACCGTGCACGCGCACCGAGGTCGCGTAGTCGGTGACCCCGATCGGCAGATCGGGTACCGGCTTGCCGAACGCATCGAGGGAGAGTGCCACCACCTCCCCGAGCCCGGAGTCCGTGCCCACCGCGGCATCGGCCTCGTCCAGGCGCTCGGCGGTGCACAACGCGATATCGGCCACGGTATCCGCGCCGTCGGGGTCCCCGAAGATCACCTCCGACCCGATCCACCAGGCACCCAGCAGCACGGCGGCCGTCTGCCAGTGCGCGGGCAGCAGTACCGCGATCCTACTGCCCGGCCCGGCCCCCAGCTCATCGCGCAGCAGGTTGGCGGTCTTGGCGGCCCAGTTGGCCAGCGTCACGGTGGACACCTCGATGCGCTCACCGGTGGCGTCGTCGTAGTACGTGATCCGCGGGCCCATCGGATCGCGTTTCATCAACGGGTCGAGCAGTGCCGCGCTGAGGGTCGACACGTCAGTTCACGCACTGCGGGTCGTCGGAACCGGCGGTGATGATCGGCGACGGTGGTGGCGCGGCGGATTCCGGGGAGGACATCAGATCGCCACCCTCATACCCCTGATACCACTCGGTGGACGCGGGATCGGCCGCCGGCGTGCTGCCCTCCAGGCCCGAACCCGGCCCCGAGTAGTCGTCGGACAGCACGACCTGCACGGTGCCGTCCGCCATCGAGGGGTCCTCGATGACGGGCAGATTGCCCAGGCTCTTTGACACTGCTTGAGCGCCAAGGTCATCGGTGCTGTGCGCGCGCACTTGGCTGTTGGCCACGCCGGGGCCCTCGTGGTTGCCGACGGAGCCCGCGGTGAATCCGCCGCCGGTCAGCACCTCCGACACCGCGGCGGCCAGGCCGTTGATGTCGGTGTCGTTGATCACGTCGACGGTGGTCTTGTCGGGGGAGTAGGCCACCTTCTCGGTGTTGCCCTCGGCCTGCTCGGTGAGCAGGCTGTCCACCCATTCCTTCACCTGTTCGGGGTCGATGCGCACGACGGACTGCATACCGTCGTCGCTCCAACCGTCCTCCCGCAGGATCGGGATGGTGGCAAATGCCACCGAACCCGCCGCGATCTCCTGGAGCTGCTTGACGAAGTCCATGATGTCCCAGCCCTCCGAGAGCACCACCGACCGCTGCACCGCGGTCTGCAGCCGGCCCAGAGTGGCCGGGCTGGACAGCGTCTTACCGGAGATCACCTGATGCGCCAGCGATGCCATCACCGCCTGCTGGCGGGTCACCCGGTCCAGGTCGCCGCGCGGCAGGTCGTGGCGCTGGCGCACGAAGCTCAGTGCCCGCGGACCGTCCAGCTTCTGCCAGCCTGCCGGGAAATCCGCACCGGACATCGGTTCGTACACCGGCTCCTTGAGGCACACATCGACCCCGCCGAGCGCATCGGTGA
>Ga0075012_10001670_pt1 | contig 22341 bp, 19 predicted proteins | sample All_14_2_FD_71474 | JGI IMG/M metagenome (GOLD analysis project Ga0075012, IMG submission 71474) | Freshwater microbial communities in response to fracking from Pennsylvania, USA - Allegheny Zone_MetaG_DW_15 | ecosystem: Environmental > Aquatic > Deep subsurface > Groundwater > Drilled...
GTGCGCAGACGAACAGACTCTCATTGTTGAGGTCCATAAGGTTCAGATTCCATGACGGGAGATCTGATGATCCTTACCTCTACAGCCAGCGCCGACCATCTCGGTCGCGAGTTTCAAGACACCGGCAGCCTTGGCGACAATCGGTGGTCACTCACCAGCGCCGTCTCGTGGGGTGCCGTTGTGGCGGGCGCCGTTGCGGCGGCCTCCCTCTCCCTGATCCTGCTGATCCTTGGCGTCGGGCTCGGGCTGTCTTCGGTGTCCCCTTGGGCCCGCGACGGCGTGACCGCCACAACCTTCGGCCTGTCCACCATCCTGTGGCTGACGCTGACGCAGCTGCTCGCCTCGGCGGTGGGCGGTTACCTTGCAGGCCGCTTGCGCACCAAGTGGGTTGAGGTGCACGCCGACGAGGTGTACTTCCGCGACACGGCCCACGGCTTCCTGGCATGGGCAGTGTCATCTCTGGCCACCGCCGCGCTGCTGGGCTCGGTCATCGGCTCGATCGTCAGTGGTGGCGCGCAGGCGGGCGCATCCATGTTAGGTGCGACAGCCGATACGGCCGGCTCAGCCGTTGCGGGTGCTGCGGTACGCATGGCTCAGGGACACGAAGCCGGGCCGATGGGCTACTTCGTCGATTCGCTCTTCAGGCGTGATGCATCCACCACCGCACCGGCCACGGCCAATGCGGCATCGAATGGCAGCCAGGACGCCAGCGAACGGGCAGCGGACAAAGTCGTGGCCGAGGTCGGCCGCATCTTCATGAACGTCAGCCGCTCGCAGCCCCTGCCCCCTGAAGACCTCCGGTACATCGGCCAGATCGTCGCGCAGCGCACAGGACTATCGCAACAGGCTGCAGAGCAGCGAGTCAATGAGGTGCTGGCCAGGGCGCAAACACAAGTGAGGGCCGCAGAGGTCGCAGCGCGTGATGCCACCGACAAGGCCCGCAAGGCATCGGCCTACAGCGCACTCTGGCTGTTCGTGTCACTGCTCATCGGCGCGTTCATCGCCAGCCTGGCCGCCACCTTTGGTGGCAAGCGTCGAGACGCCTGAACACGCCCCCCTTCACTGCAACCGAGGCCACCCATGCGCTCACTGCTCCTTCTGCTTCTTGGCATCCCCATCCCGATCATCATTTTGATCGCCCTGTTCGTGCATTGACTGCACGACCCACGACCCGACCTGTCCAAGGAGACTTCATGCCCACAGCCAAGACAGTCAAATCCGACAAAGCCCCGTCCGAACCGAAAGACGCCATCGCCCTGCTCAAGGCAGACCATGAGGCCATGAGCCAGCTGTTTGCCGAATACGAGAAGACCCGTTCGGTCAACAAGAAGAAGGGCCTGGTGGCCCAGATTTGCACGGCGCTGAGCGTGCACGCGCAAATCGAGGAAGAGATCTTCTACCCCGACGTGAAGGCCGCCTTGAAGGACAAGTTGCTGGTGCCTGAAGCGACGGTCGAACATGCCGGCGTGAAGGACTTGATCGCGCAACTTGAGGGCGTCGAGCCCGATGGCGAGATGTACGACGCCAAGGTCAAGGTGCTATCGGAGTATGTGAGGCACCACGTCAAGGAAGAGCAGAACGACATGTTCCCAAAGGCCAAGAACTCGTCACTCGACATGGTCGAGCTGGGCGCGCGCATGGCTGCCCGCAAAGATGAGCTGCTGGCCCAGGCAGCTTGAACACAAGGAGAAAGACCATGAACGAAACCAACCATCTCGATGGCGCATCCAACAAGCCCGGTTCGGCCGCTGACGACCGTTACCTGGTACCCAACACCTCGATGTTGCCCGGCACCGAAAAAGCCCGCAGCGCAGGGGCAGGCGTGCTCAAGAACGCGGTGCAAGGAGCGCACACCACCATTGATCGGCTCGCCGATGGTGCAGCGCCAGTGATACAAAAACTGGAGGAAGGCTTCTCTTCCTCGCAGGAAGCCCTGCAGGCCAAGACCGAGCAATTGCGTGGCGTGCGTGACGCATGGACGGAGGGCGTGCGTAACACCGTGCGCAACAACCCGCTGGCCTCGGTCGCGACAGCAGTCGCATTGGGCCTCGTGATCGCCCGCATCAACCGCTGGCGCCACCCACAAGGCTGACCCTGGCCAAGAAGACCTCAACCCAGGCTGGCCACGGTCCCGACGCCGAGGTTCGGGGCCACCTTGTTGAGCATGTCTCCAGCAAGCGCAACGAGGCCCGCCGAGGCGGGGTATCCGCATGTCCCTGAAGCATTGAGCGAAGCGTCCCGTCGGGCGTCAGGTGGCCACCCCACCGCGCGACGCCGGGCACGCCTGGTCGGGAGGCCACGCGAGTGGCTCCTATACAGACCGAACCGGCCCGGACGCTTCAGCGGAACTGGTGCGGTTCTTCATGACGCTGCCATGCGTTGGCTTTGCTTGAACGATGCTCGCTTCAGACCTCAAAGAAGATCGCCGCAGCCTCAGCCGCAGCCGTAACACAAACGCAATGCACCACCTCTATCAATCACGGTCTGCGGCATCTTCGCGCCATGTGGTGGTTGAGTACGGATGCCAGGCCTGCCTGCTGCCACACTGTCCCAAATTTTGGAGCAGGCAAGAAAAAAGCACCTAGCATCGCTGCTAAGTGCTTGATTTCATTGGTGGGCGGTGCAGGGTTCGAACCTGCGACCCCTGCCGTGTGAATGATGGGAATTGGGATGTCTTGAGACCTCCTGAAACGCTGATTCCCCTATGAGACTTGTGTCAAGACGTCCCATGAGGTTCAATGCGTTTTGGCCCACTTTTGGCCCACTTTGGCCCACTCGTGGCCCACTTCAGGAGCGCAACATGACAAGGATCGACACGGTCGATACGCGCAACAAACTCAAGCCCCGAGATGAACCCTACTGGGTCAAGCTATCGACGGGATGCATGCTTGGTTATCGAAAAATGACCGCTGGCTCAACAGGCACCTGGATTGCTCGCTACCGCGCAGACAACGGAAAGCGTGAAAAGCGCAGTTTGGGCGAATTCAACAACCTCTCCCCCTCACTGAGGTACGACGAGGCGAAGAAAGCCGCCGAGTCTTGGTTTCTGCATCTGGGCAAAGGCGGCTCGACCGAAAGTGTCAACGTACGCAAAGCTTGTGAGCGCTACGTGCTTCATGTCAGAGAGGATCGCGGCGACAAGCCTGCCGATGACCTGGACATGCGCTTCAAACGCTGGGTGTACTCCGACAGTGTGTTGTCCAAACTTGATCTGACCAAGTTGACCAAGACACGCATTGAGTCTTGGCGCAAGGCGATGGCTCAAACGCCGGTCAAGGTGAACCGTGACAATCGAGAAGTCCCGTTGACCCGGCTGCGCGCTGCCTCCAGTGTGAACCGAGACATCGCAGCCTTGCGAGCCGCACTCAATTTTGCGCATGACGCGGGTAGCGTGACGACAGATATGGCATGGCGAGTCGCACTGCGCCCATCGAAAAACGCAGATGGAAGACGCGATCTCTACCTTGATCCAACGCAGCGGCGTTCACTGGTGGGTCAATCGCCACCAGATCTGGCCGAACTCTTGCGTGGACTGTCATTGGTACCACTGAGACCAGGGGCCCTGGCTTCTTTGACTGCGGGCAACTTTGAAGCTCGACTGGCAGTGCTGACCATTGGCATTGACAAGGCTGGACGTGATCGAAAGATCAAACTGCCGGAAACCACGGCAGCGATCTTCACCAAGGCCTGTGAAAACAAACCATCGAACGCGCCCATCTTCTGCCGTGGGGATGGCAAAGCGTGGACCAAAGACGCCTGGAAGAAGCCGATCAAGTTGGCTGCCGCAGCAGCAGAATTGCCGACGACCGTGACGGCGTACACCCTCCGCCACAGCGTCATCACCGACCTTGTAACCGGGGGACTTGACTTGCTCACCGTGGCTCAGCTGAGCGGAACCAGCGTCGCGATGATCGAACGTCACTATGGCCACCTCAGAGCCGACCTTGCTTCGGCTGCCTTGGCCAAGTTGACGATCTGATTTTTCAGGCCTTGAGGCGGGAGAGCGCTCGACACCACAGTCGAGCTTGGTCATGTATTGGGCTGCGGACACTCGCAAGAAGCTTTGCACCAAAAGTATCTTTGAATGGACGGCACTGCTTCGATCTAGGCTGCGCTGATTCCTGCACTCACACGCCCGTGTCCACAGGCAGGACAAACGTAACCAAACCCGCCTCGTTCCAACTTGTAGGGCACTGCGAGCGAATCCGCCCCTAGGAGCCGATCCAACCAACCCACCTCAGCCTCTTTCACCGTCCAAGACGTCACGGTGGGCAGCAGAGTGGGAATCCATGCCGTGCAACTAGGGCAGGCCTCTGCGCCCCACTGGGTAGAACAATCAGGACACTCACAGGAAAAGCGATGACCGGGGCCCCCCTTGAAATCGCGCCTGGGGTCGGCAACCGATGCACAAGTTGGACAAGTGAGAAGAGACTCGACGACCGCCACTCCAGCCGCCAAGTCAGCGTCAAGCGAGATCAAGAATCCGATGCGCGACTGTAATTTGGTGATCTCAACATTGAGCCCCTTCTTTCGACCGTTCAGGGGGCCGCTCGCTCGTCCATCTCGCACCGCCACGCGTAGTTGCTGGGATACATCTGCGTGCTCAGCCTCCAGCGCTGCAAGCCGGCTCTTCTCCGCTTCAAGCACCCGAGCAACTGAAAGCACTTCATGCGGCTCAGGAGCTCGAACAACTACGACGTCCGAACCAGACACCTTGAGCCATGGTGCGTTGGCGGCGAATTCCGCCACCAGGGGATTGGCAAAAGACGGCGGATAGGCCAGGAACGCCGGCGCCGAAATCGCCCATCGGAGCTGACGCGCAATTCGTTCGACGCTGGTCAAGTCCCAAGGTGAAACTGGCAAGAACCCAGCCTTCTGTTGGCCCTGTTCCGCGATCTCATGCGAAAGAGCGTGTAGCCGATGGGCGTGGGCTGACTCCATGCGCTGAAAAGCAACTTCAGTCGATGGGCTTGGATAAAGCACCAATGTGATCTCATCCAAACTTCCGGCCACATCGGCATCACGCATCAGGCTGGCGAGACCGTCATCCGGAAGCATGGCGACAGACGCTGGAATCGGTACGATTCGCAAGGGTTTGCCATCGTCAACTGCAAGACGCAGTACGCCGTCGCTGGCCGACCAGGACAGTCGAACCCGTGCACCCTTCCCTGTCAGCTCAATCTCTTGCCCAGCGAGAGACTGCGACAGATCTACCGGTTCTATACCCAGTTGCTCAAGCCCCCTGATGACGAGCAACAAGGCGAACGAACCGAAGCATCGGCACAGCGCCTGCATCTCCTCGAAATGCTTCTCCGGCTTCGGCGACGGCTCCAGCCCCAAACGCGCCCATGCGAGCCAGATGTCCGCAACCCGACGATAGTGCGCGTCATTCGCAAGGATGTTCGTCATTGTGAGGGTCGTGCCCACGAACGCCCTTCTCGGGACCTCGCGATACAGCAGCGAGTCCATCAGGCCAGAAATCGAGTATTTCAAATACTTGAGTTGCTTGAGGGTGCGTTCAGCTTTGCGCCGAGCATCACCGGCATCGATCGATGAGCCCCAGAGCTGGTAGACACGCCTTTGTCGCCAGTGCGAACCTTGCCCTGCGGTGGAACGGTGATCCCCAGCCGCGCTGAACAACCGAAGCAGCCTGGACACTTCAGTCACACGGCGTGAAAGGTAAGCATCCACATGTTCGACCAGGCGCGCCGCCACCCGGTTCTCGTAGATGTCGTATTGGTCCTCCCGTACGAGCGAGAGGATGCGTTTGGGTATGACCGCTCTCAGCGTCGGTCGATCCCAGTCCTCGGTGTGGGCGGCCAGATAGCTGGATGCCTGCGTCGCTACTCGCCTCGCACGAGAGACCGCCGTCCGCTCGACTTCCACCCTCAGATGGGTCCTCGGCCGCTTGCAGACCTCGATCAGATGCCCAAGATGCTCGGCAAGGAATTTCTCGAAGTCCTGAAGTTCCGCCCTCTCTGACATACCTGGAACCAAGGGAGATACGCCTAGCACGTCCAGCCAGCTGCCTCCCGATGAGATGACGTCCTCGACGCTGTTTCCAACGTCCAGGATGCTCGAAGTGTCAAGTCGATCTAGAACCTGCGTTCGCGAGATCGTTCCTTCGAGTCGCTCCTGCCCTGGTTGCAGGAGTTGCCACTGCCCTCGCAGATCGGGAACGCAGTAGGCTGATTCCGCGATCGCGACTGAATTGAGGAAGGTCGTCTCATCGCCAGAGGGCTCCACGATCAAGCGGCCGAGCAGAGTGCCCCCGGCCTGCACTTCACAAGCCTTTCCGCTCAAACGATCGACGAAGCGATATGTCATGCGGCCTCGTCGGCACCCAGTCGCCGTAGTTCGCTGCGGATGATCTCCTTCGACTTCAAAGGCTCGCCCTCGGAGCAAAGACGGGGCCATGCGTCGTCGACAGCGATCCGCAGCGCCTCCAGGTCTTCCGGCCTGGTGTCATGGCGATCCCGGATCTTGCGCAGTAGTTTGGTCGACAGGACGTGGTCCACCGCCTCGGTCAAGGTACCCCCCCCCGCCAACACGACCGGAACGAAGTCAAGCATCTGCCTCTCCAGGCGATTGCCCCAGCCGACCCGGAATCGGCGTCCCAGGATGTCGGCGAAGGAACCGTCCACGAACCGATAGGCATCCGTGGCTTGGCTTTGGTACAGGCCCTGAGCTGCAGAGAAGGCCCCCTGCAAAGCAGTCAGAGAAACGGGCGGCCGCGCCTTCGACCGTTTGGGCTTGAAGAACTCCCGATGTCGGGGAAGTTCCATCACATGTGCACGGTCATAGGTCTTGTCCGCAAAGTCCTTCGTCGTTTCATCATGATTCGCTGTACCTACGAACCAGACATTGCCAGGCAGCGGAAGCGTCCGACCGTTCTGAAGCAAGGCAGGAGCCGGCTCTACGGATGCGGTCATCAGATCCAGCTTCTGGTGCTGGGGGTCCTGTTCGAGTGCCGACAACAAGTCAGCGAAGTACTGTTCCGGATGGGAGAGGTTCATCTCGTCCAGGACCACGATGTACACGCTGTTCGCATAACGCGGACACTGAGCCCTGTAGAGCGCCTGCAGGAACTCCGCTTCGTAGAAGCGCCGCTCGAAAGCATTGAAGTGGCCGATCAAATCTTGACGGTCTCTCCATCCTGCCTGCACCTCGACCAGCGTCGACCCGGCGCCAAGCGCACGGGCCATGGCAAGCGGCAGGCTCGTCTTACCTGTGCCGCTGATGCCCTGTAGCAGATGGAGCCTGCTCATGGCCATACCAGCCAGGAAACAGCGGATATCGGAAAGGGAGTAATGCAGAACCTTGCTGGAAGCTGGATCGATGGCGATCCGCTGCTGGAGGTCCTCGCAGAAGGCACTGAGGTCGGGAATCTCGTCGTACATCGGCGGGCTGACCTGAAGCGCCTCGTCCCTGTCCATCTCGCTGCACGATGGGAAGGGGCTCACGCCATCGGAGCGCCGGATTCGATCATCCACATCCTTCCTCAGCTCCTCCAGCGCGGCCTGAAGCAAGTCCCTGCCAGTCTCCAGTGCAGCCTTCTGATCTCGTAGCGACTCCATCTCGGTGACGGCAATCGAGGACCTGGCTACCGCGGCACGACTGGAAATCAGCTCCTGGGACAGACGCGCACGATCGGCTTCCCACTCTTCCTGGGCACGCTCCAGCGTTTCCAGGCGCGCGACCATGTCCTCGCTCGGACGCTTGGCCAGACGATCGGCCAGAGACTTCCTCTCCTTGATCAGGTTGTCCAACTCCTGCTTGACTTCGCTGAGAGGTCTGTTGCCCAGTGCACGTTCTGCCTCCTCGCGTTCGCGCAGCCTTTCGTAGAGTGCGTCGCGCTCGGTCCGTGCGGCATCGAGCCGAGCTTCCAAGTCACGGTACTTGGCGCCAGCGTCTTCCAACAGTGCGCCGGCTCGCTGTTGCACCCGCAGGTCGAAGGCTGCGCGATCTTCGGCCATCACTTCTGCCAGTACATCCAACTTCGCCTGCTGCTTCTTGACATCAGTGCGGGCTCGCGAGCTTTCGATCTCGAACTGCCGCCGTTGCTCATCCAGCTCCGCTGTGACCTTGAGGTGCGCAGCGTTCTGCTCGGCCCTGAGGGCTTCGAGATCTGCGCGGACCTTGATGTCCTGCTCGTGCCAGCGCGAGTCCCATTCAGCACGTTCAGTCGCCATCAATCCACGTGCGCGTGAGAGTTCCTCGCGGACAGCAGCGGCTTCCTGGTCAAGCAGTTGCAGCGAGGCACGTCGCTCAGCGACAAACCCGGCCTCTGCATTCAATTCGCGACCACGAAGGCTGTCCTCTAGAGAGCGGAATTCTTCCTCGCGCTTCTTTAGGCCCGCCTCACGTTCATCGATATCTCTCTGATCCGCAGCAAGTCGACTCTGCTGCTGAAGGAGCGTCGCCTGCGACTCCTGAAGGCTGGCCTCCCCGGCTTCGAGTCGCGCCATGCGCTCTGATCGCACTTTGCACATCGCAAACGCTTCGCTCAGCTCGCGCACCGCCTTCTCGAGATCTATGCCGTCGCCATTGGACGGCGTCGCGATCATCGCAACCTCAATGTCCGACTCAGTCGCTGCCTCGAGCACTTGTGAGTGAATGCTGGTGATGGCCTGCGCAGCTTGGACAGGCGTCACTAACTCGCCAGGATTCAATGACGGCGCAATGCCTACCGGCGCCGGAGGTGTCACTCCGGAGGTAGGCGGCAGGTCAGGCTTCTTGACCGGCGCTGGCTGCTGCCTGTGCTTGTTCTTGTTTTTTGACATCTATCGACCCTTCTCAACTTGATTTATCTCGCCAACCTCGATGCCGCCAAGGATTGCAATGGACCGGTAGACCGAATCGATCACTGGAGTGATGGCTCCAAGCTCTACGATGCTGTCTCCCGCGTGGATAGCCTCACCGGCCATCGAGGCCACCGCATCCAAGTCCTCGATCAGTTCAGGACGTCGCTTTGCGGCAAGAACCAGCGGGTGCAACGGGTTGTTGACTGCGGCCATCATCGAAGCGACGATTGCGCCGCGAAGCCTCCAGCCAGACTCGAAACATGCAGCCCGCAAATGGTTCGGTCGCGTACGTTGGACGGCCTCCGGAAGGGGAGTAGCGAAACCGAGATTGGTGGCGCAAACCTTGTAGACGTCCGATACGTAGACTTGGTCTTGAACGGGGCGATCCTTCCCGGCCTTGTCCTTGAAGTAGACGTGACGCCAGACATCCCCCGGAGGAAACTTCGATGCAATCGACCTAAAGGTCGATTCCAGCGCCCGTCTCGCCGCACCCAGCAAATCGCGTAGGCGCTGCTCAGGACAGGCATCCCCCAGAAGTTCGGCATCCAGATAGGCCATCTCGAGTTGAAGGAGTTCGTCGAAAGCCGGCAGGTCTCGCGCATTGACCGTGAGCTTGCGCTCGAGATTCGAAGTGGCAAGTTCCCTCAATTCGGCAATCCACCCGCGCTGCTTCTCGACCTGCGCATCAAGCGATGAGCCGATGAGAGCCTCGACGGCCTCTCGGAGCCTCGGAAAGAACGCGACCTCACGATCTATGGCACGTCTGAGTACCGGGCTCTCTCCCAATCCGAAGGGATCGCATGCGTGCCACTCGCCGGTGTTCTCGTTCTCTGCCAGATAGATGAACGTGGTGAGAAAGACTGGAGTTGGTGCGTCGTCGACCAGCGAGATTCTCTGTAGGGCCGTGCCAACGTCGAGCGACATCTGCTCATCGTCTTCCGGCACCTCAAATGACTCCGAATTGCGCAAGGCAGACTTGTGTCGATGGGTGGCGCGCAGGATCTGCCGCACGTCCGGAGATGGAGGCACTGCATCGTCGACCGGGCGGCACATGAAAGCGCGCTCCCGCCGCGGCTTGCCTTTGGTCCCCAAGATCAAATCGGGGAACCCGTTGTCTCGACGGTCCAGTTCCACATAGTCCAAGCGCTGGACGAATCGTGGCCATAGTTCACCGGACCACGGGTCCTGGAAGACGTGGCCTGTCACCGGGGGCCTCATGTCGAGAGCCTCGTCCTCGAAAACCTCGTTACCGGCGGCTGTCGGCAGTCCGTCAGGCTTGATGAGCGCCCGCTGCAGCAGCTCCTTCATGATCAGCTCGGCCAAATCTGGGTGGATCCTCAGCTTTTCGCCTACACGCACAGGGGAAGTCACACCGGCGCGGCACATGCCGAGCACAGCCTTCTGAAGTATGTTGATCTGCCGAGGCCTGACCTCTGGCGCGACGACCCGGTACATCAACGCAGGCCACAAAAGGAACTTGCGTTGGCTGTACCTGACTCCCGCTGGCATGCGGGGGCCGAAGTGCAGGACCGGCGAATCAAGCTGAAACAATGCAGCCATGCCGTCCCTCACAGAGTTTGCGGAAGGCCACCAATCCAGCGAGGCTTTGTTCCGCAACTTCACCGCGGAGCATCCCTGAATCTCCCACCACGATCAGCAGCCGCTGTTGGCGACTCATCGCGACACACAGCCGGTTCTCGAGCATGAGGTGACCAAACTTTCGCCTCAACGATCGGTTGTCCGTGATCGGAAGGTCATTCGACCGCGTCATGGACAGAAACACGACATCGAACTCCTTGCCCTGGAAGGCATCCACCGTACCGACCCGAATGCGCTCCTTGAGGTGGCCATCCATACCTCTTGTCTCACGCCAAGCATCGGCGACGCGGAACGATCCGTCTGGCAACTGTTCGGCTATGCCGAGCGGTTCCAACTCCGCAAGGATTCCATCGACTTGACCCGCGTAGAAGGAGATGACCCCGAAGCTGAGATCCGGTCGCACAGTCGCCAGCGACTTGAGCTCTTTGGCGATCCAGCGTCCCTCCGCGGGCCTGCGCTTGCTCTGCCCGCCCTGCTCCTTCCCTGCCGACAGAGGGACGTCGACCCAAGCCGCTACGTGAGGTTGGTAGCCTGGCAGGGCATGCTCAAATTGATCGGCAGGCGTCTCGGACCTGAAGGCCTCCCCATAGGGCGCATAGAAGGTATCGCTGACGAAACCCCCAAGCACCGGGTGCATCCGGTATTGCACGTCAAGCGTGACTGTCCTCTTGATGCCGTCGATCGCTTCTCTCTGGCGCATCGACTCAAACAGGCGCTGAAAGAGACTTCGGCGCAATGCCAAGCGAGTCTCTTCAGATACCGACAATTCCAGTTGTCCTTCGACATCTGGTTCGAGGATGTGTGGCAGCTGTCTATGGTCGCCGACCAAGATGATGCGACGTTCAGCCAGTGCCATGGGAATGAACAGATCGAGAGGATTGGCACGCGCCGCCTCGTCGACGATGACGTTGGCGAAGACGCTTCGCTCACCCTTCAGCGCGCTCATCTGAAATCCGACTGCCTGCTGGCACGTGGCCGCCAGCACGACGGTGTAGTCACGCACCGCAGACCGCACCGCATCGACGTCGTTTTCAAGGTCGAATAGATACTCATAGAGGACGGCGTCCTCACCGCCCGACGACTCCCGCGCCCGCGAAAAGAGTTCATTGACGATCTCGGGCAGGATCTCCTCCAGGTCGCCGTGGCGACTCGGCCCACCAACGGCGACCTGTTCAGAGAATCGATCCAAGAGTGCTTCCTGCAGTGCCTTGAGTTCAGGCAGGAATGCAGGCTCACCGTCCGCATCCCAATCGGAGGCAACGGTGAGTAGCCGTAGCGCGTCGCCATCGCACGCGCCGAGCAACTCGAGCCTATGCAGGACTCTCGTAGCGTTCCTCGGTCCGTCATCGCCAAAGCTGATCGCATCGACACGCAATCCCCGAATGGCTTTGAGCAGCAAGTCGCGATCGTCGGACTGAAAGGTCGGACCTCCATCTTGCTTTCCAGAGAGTTCCTGCCGGATAGCCAGAAGACGATCCAACAGTGACGGTGACAGGTATGGCCGCGAGATGTCTTCGATATCGCGGACCATCTTCGTAGTCTCGGTTGGGCTGAATCGGGATGCGTGGTAGGCCGCGGACATGGACCGGACCTTCCGCAGTACCTCGCTGACCGGTCTTTCCGGCAATCGCGCCAGGTCCGCCCGAATGCCGTCGACGCGCTCGCGCCGCCAACGGTCGAACCCGTCGCCGTCGTCGGTGCGCCCGTGCTTTCTGCCGACCTTTATCGCAGGCAGACCGAAGACCAGCGTTCTAGCCGCGGCGTTCTCGACTGCATCATGCTGATAACTCGTGAGGAGCGTCTGGCCAGCAAGGTCCCCGTCTTCGCCCAGTTCAGCCAACCGCGCCTGGAGCGCGGCGATGGTCTTCGTCTTCCCGGTCCCCGGAGGCCCTTGAATCAGGGCGATATCCGGCGTGTTCAGAGCAACCCGAATCGCCTCGATCTGCCTCGGTGTCGGATCGCCCCCGAACACTTCTCGGACGACGGCCGACAGCGCGGTCTCGGTCTTCCTCCGTCGCTCCGGCACAGCGCTACCCTCGAGCAGTAGACCCAGCTGAGGCATGGGGCACTCGGCCAAAGCGATGCTGGCTTGGGCCCGTTCCCTGCGTTCCAAGCGCCTTCTGTCCCCACTCATGCTCATGAACAGCACGCCAGGGATCGGGGGCTCGCGATCGTCCAGGTCTCCCGTGGGTAGAACGTCGAGGTATCGCCCAGAGTCACCCCCGACGAAAGACCCGACAAATGCCCTTGGACTCCTGGTGGCGCCGCCCTCGGTTGCCAGACCACTGCTCGACGAGTCCGAGCTGTCCTGCAACTCTCGCGGAGGCTGTGATGCGGCCTCCAGCTCCACGTCCTCTGCACCTCGCAGCAGATTCAACGCGGTGTCGAGCTGTTTCGAATCTTGAATCCGAAACCGCCATCGGCCATCTGCCTGCCGTTTGGCCTCCGAATAGCTGAGCCAGCCCAGTGTCCTTGCTCGGCGAAAGACACTGTCTCGCTCAAGCTTGTTGTACTCCCGCCAGACGTTCAGATAGCTGCCTGCTTGCTCGACCAGTTGATCCAATTGGGACCTTGCTGCCCCCCTGAACGCGCCTGCAATGGTCGAGTCGCAAAAGCGGACGTTCCCTTGGACGGGGACGATCGGGCGCCTTTCCTCTGCAGAGGCACCGCGTCTTGCCTCGACAAGCCGAGTCAGAAGTAACTTGTCTTCTGGCGTCTTCTGAACGTCGATCGCATAGCCCTTCCCATGCATGCGAAACGGGCGCCGGTGATCGCTCTCCGGCGTTGGACTTCCAGAGATGAACACCTTCGACTCCGAATACTGGTCGATCAGGACGAAGCGCTCGGTCAGCCATTCGATGACTTCGATTGCGGAAATGCTCTTTCCGAGCTTCTGGCGGATGACGTCCACAACCTTCTCGTCCACCCCAACGTCGATGTCGCCCGGCCAGGAGTACTGCACGGGGAACTCATGCACTTGCACTTGAATCCACTCGATGGGGCCACTTTTCGGCGTCGTTGCGGTAACCCACCCGAGTCGTGGGAGATTGCGATCCCTCAGTCGGGCGAGGATGGCTTGCGCTTGCTTGTCTCGCCCGATGACGCTGACCGCCGTCGGACCGGCACGCAGCAGTGATTGCCCCGTGGACTCGGAGAACAGAATCGCAATCTCCCGTCTCAAGGCCACAGATCTGTCGAAACTCACTGCATCGGAGGGGACGAGTTCAACCAGCGAGCACGTTCCGTAGGGGACCTCATGTGCCTTCATTTGGAACCCGCTTTCCGAGCGGTGAATGACACAACCCTGTGGAGGACGTCGATCGATCCGAGATGCAAACGCCAAGAAGCTTCATCCTGCTTTAGCAGGATTGATGAGGGTCTGGGTCCGACTTCAGCGGACCGCGCGCCGGTGGGCGATGTAAGTCTATAGGTTGCTCCATCGAGGGCTTGAACCGTGACCCGCGATCCTTCGAGCTTCAGCGCTATGACAGGGCACTGCCCCTCCCGCCCCGCGTGCCCGTTGACGTGTCGCCGCGTGATGACCTTGGATTCCCCATCGGTGATCGCCATGGCCGCCACAATGACCGGCCGGTGCCGATCTCCGGACGGTTTCGAGACGATCTCAGAACCCTCGCCTAGCGAGGGATCCCACAGGTGGAACTCTGCAATCGCGAACCCCGAACGAGACGCGTCACACCACGGACATTGCTTGGCGTTCATGTAGTACGTGCCCTGGCATTCTGGGCACAGTACAGTTGCGTCTGCAGCTGCATGCAATCTCTCCGCCCACTCCGAAACTCCGGGGCGCTGCAAGGGCTGATTGAGGCCGACGCCGAAGGCTCTCTGTGAGATCTCAGCCAACCTCGAAGACAGCGTCAAGCTCCGGGGGATGCCGCTCGAGCAACTGTTCGAACGATCACTCGGATCATCGACCCACGGCACAGCCCCTGCAAATGCTTGTTCCTCCCTCTCGGGCGAGCCATTCGAAACTGAGTCGCCGATCAGCGGGTGAAGGAGCGACAAAGTCTGGAAACACAGAACGCCGAAGGCATGCGCATCGGTGAGCGAGTTCACGCCCGATGTGCATCGCATGAGTTCGGGCGCTCCATAGCCAGGAGTGAAAACAGTAGCAACCCCCGCACTCGACGAGTAGTGGATGTTGTCGCTATCGATGAACCTGACTTCAATGGCATCGCTGGACTCGGACACGAAGATGTTGTGCGGCGAGGGGTCCGAGTAGACGAGTCCCTTCCCATGAAGTGCGGACAACACATCGGCCGTGCGGGCCAACAGCGCCAGACGCCTGCGCAGACCACCGGTTTCGAAATACCACGCCTTGACTGAGGCGACCGACTTGGGTGGATGGCAAAGCGCGCTCAGCGGCTGCATGCCGGTCAGCAACTCCATCAGGTAGCCAAGAACGGGTTCACGCAGCATCTCGAGTGGACGCGCGATCTCGAGGTCGGCCAGAGGCAATCTCTTGACCTGGGTAAGCTGGTTGCGGAGATTTTCACGGCGGGAGGCAGAGGAGTCGAAGACGATCTTGGCAGCCAGGCGGCCGCCCTTGACCTCGAAGACCGCACCCTGTCCGCCGCGCCCGATTTGCCGAGTCAAGACGTGACGCGCGCCATTCAGATCGGTCACTTGCTGTGAGACGGATTTCATGCAGTTTCCTTGCTTGGCCAAGTCAGCACCGCAATCGTCTTGTCGTCGAGGTGTCGAGGTGTCGGCCAATGGGTCAACTCACGACGCAGCGAACGCCAACGTGCGACCGGTTGAAGGTGAGCGAATTCGTCGTTCAGCCAAGCGATGAAGTCGGCAAGGCGATCGGAACGAAGGTCGTCCGAGACTCCGTCAGATGCGAGAACGGCGATGTCAATCTCGGAGCATTTGAAGCAGCGCGTTGCCCAGACACCACCACTGCCAAGGGACTGAGTCTCGTTGGAAAATCCGGATCCTCGAGGGTGCTCTACCCGCTCGATGACTCCCTGAACTCGAACCGCCACCATGCCGTCGCCAAGCGCAGCCAAATAGGCCCACCCGCCGACATGTGCCAGCGCAAGCAAACAAGTTGCGGCACAGTCAGCGCGGTCTAACGGCGCGATCTCCTCTAGCCAGAGCGGTTCGATCCTGCCGACCAGGTCATCTATTGAGCACGTCCCAGCCTTGTGCCAGGCACGGACAGCCCGCAGCGTGGCAATGCAGGCCTTCTTGGCGCCATGCCTGGCCTGGCTCTTCGAACCAAGGCCGTCGCTCACGACGACCAGACTGCCGAAGTCGCCAGAAGCACCGTACCACTGGTCCTCGTTTGGCCGTCGCAATGCGCGGTGTGCAGGGCCAGCGACACTCGCTCCGAAGTAAACGGCTCTGCTCCTGCGCGCCAATCGATTTCTAGAAGTCATAGTCATCGAGGGCCATGGGATCGACCACCACCACACTGTTTGGGTTCACGCTGCGTGTGCGCTGAGTAACACTCATGGTGACCCAGCGGAAGAAGTTCTTGATCTGGCGGGCCTCATGTGCCGAGTACACGCGCGCCGCGGGGTCCGCCAAGAACTCAGCCAGCATTGCTGGGTCGGCGTCATCTCCGATTCCCAGCACGAACCTGGAGGCCTTCGCTGCACGGTCCGATGCGAGCATGCGCTGCAGGGGTTCCCGCCATTCATCAGTAGGCTGTCCATCGGATACGAGTACGACGGTCGGCCGATAGGCTCGGCTCGGAATCTGGTCGTGGTCCTCGACCATCTTCACGACCAAGTCGAACGCAGCACCCATTGGCGTATTGCCCGCTGCGGTGACCCGATCCCACTTGATCTGCGCAGCAGGCAACAAGGGTTGGTGGAGTCGCGCGCCACCTTTGCCAAACGCGATCACCGAAACATGGATCTCGGCGCGGCTGTGATCCTCGGCAGCGAAGCTTTCGATCATCGATTGAATCGCGTCGTTGAGTGCATCTATCTTGCCGTTCGTGGCCATGCTTCCACTGACATCGGCCAACAGGATGACCGGGAACGGACGGGCCGTCGCGACCACGAAATCCTTGAGCTTTGACATTTGTTGTTCTCCTTGATTCTTCAACTTGGTCTTGCCCGGAGCCTTGGGGCTGCTGGGCCGCGCCACACGCCCAAGCTCCTTCTGGAACTGGTTCTGCGCGAGAGACGTCCCGCTATGCCGACTGGCGATGTCTTCCAGATACTTGGCCCATCCCATGCGCTACCCCTTGTGGTTCCAGATGTGTGAGGTGCAGGCCATCAATGCCAAGGCCGTCCACTGCGCGGCTTGAGGCCGCGAAAGTCGCTGTTCCTGTAGACGGTCAAGATTGCAGAGCTGTCCGGAGTACAGACGACTTGCACACCTTCGTATTCCGCTACATCCACGCCTGACCGCCCAAGCCTTTCCACTTCCTTCCGACCGATGGCGTAGATAGCCGCCCCACGTACGTGGATCACGCGCCCATAGCTCAGCACCGCATTGATGGTCTGTCCGTTCAACCCGCGCCCGCACATCCGGGCCCAGGCGTGCTGGGTAACTGCCGGTGTGCTGCCGAATACGGAGCCGTTCGTGGTCACATTCATGTTCATTTCGCTGGTTCTCCTGGGTTGATGGGCCTCGGAAGGATTCCGAGACCCACACCAACCAGTAGTGCGATATGCATGCCAACGCTCGCCATGACCGCCCTATATAGGCCACTAAATCCTTGTAAATCAATGACTTAACATCACAACCCACACACGAATTTGCCCTACTGGCGATCTTGAATATCGACCATTTCAGGAAAAATATTTCCGCTCGTCGGATCATTTTTTCCCATCCCGAGTGGCTACCCACTCCCGCAAGGCACGATCCGTGACATCGCAGAGGGTTTCAGAGGAGACGCCGCGCTTCTTGGCGATCCTGCGGATCTCTTCAGCCAAGTAGGCCTTGAAAACTCTCTCGACCACCTTCGTACTGATCGACTGGCCTGATGCGACCAGTGGTTCCAGACTTGTCGATTCAGCGAAGGCAAGTGCCACTGCCTTGGGCAGCGCATCTGCGCCGATCTCGGAGGGGGGCCCTTCCAGACCCGCAAGTCCGTACTGCGAGGCGTCGGCGGCTGAGAGCGGTGAGTGCTGATCGACTCTGGCTGCGATGGTTCGGTACGCAACACGAAACAGGTCCCGCAGGTTGCCGGGAAGCGGATGCCGCGACAGTTGGTCGACGATCGCCCGGTGTGCGCTGGCTGGAAGTCGCACACGGCCATTGCCGGCCCGATGCGCTGCCTGCGCAAACACCATTTCCCAGAGCCATGGGATCTCTTCAGGAATCTCGCGCAACGGCGGCATCCGCAGTGTCAGCATGCTGATGCGGTCGAAGAAGTCCGGATCGAGTCGCTCGCGGAGTTTCTCGTCGGGAAGGTTGGTCGCCGAGATCAGCCTGAAGTCGCTCGTCAGCTGCCGGTCGTCACCGAGACGCATGTAGCGCTTTTCTTCGACGGCTTTGATCAGCAGGCGCTGGAGATCTCGTCCAATGTCGCCGATCTCGTCGAGGAACAGCGTGTCCTTGTGGGCTACCGCGAGAAGTCCTTCGTGGTCCTTGAGTGCACCAGTGAAGGATCCTCGCTTGTAGCCGAACAACTCGGCACGCATCGTCTCGGGGTTGTACTGCCCACACGCAACCGCTGGCCAATGTCCATCTCGATCGGGCACTCGATAAGGACTGTGAGAACGAATCCAGCCCGCCAGCGTCGTCTTGCCAGTGCCGCGCTCGCCCAATAGGAGGACTGGCACATTCAACTGCGCAAATCGGCGAGCTTCATCGAAGATCTCACGCATGCGACTGGACTTGAACCGCGCGGGATCCCAGACTACCGACGCGTCCTCCGACGACACCTCCGAGGGCCGGGCCGCGCGATACGCCTTGTAGTAGCTGTCGATACCGAGTTGGACGGGCACGACTGCGGGACGGCCGTTGCGCTCCTCTTTCCGATACGACTTGACGAGCACGAAGGGTGGATCGATGAAACCGGTCTCGCCCATCAGCACGAGGACCGTTTGCATGGAAGGCGTGCCCGGGCTGACATGCAGGATCAGTTCTCTGTCGGCAAACTTTCTCCGTATCGCCGGCAGCTTCTCCCTCAGAAAGTCGAAGAGCTGAACATGATCGGTAGGGTCATCTCCGGCCCAAGGTTCCGAGTGGATTCGCAGCCCGGGATCACGAAGGCGCAGTTCCTCTACCGTTTGCTGGAAGGCACGTGACTGACGAGTCTCTTGCCCCTCGGGGGGCTGACTGTGAAACAACACGAGATCGCCGATGCTCCCCACATAGGGCGAATCTGCATCGAAAAGCAACGTCAGGGTGGGCCCGGTAACCGGACAGCCTTCGACGAGCCGAAAGGCGCTTCCGGTTCGGTCGCGCTCGAAGGGATCGTTGTTGACGGCTACCCAGGAAATCAGGACTCGACGGCGCATGGTAAGCAGATGCCCACAAAGACGTGAAAGTGGTATTTCGCTTGAATTCGACAACCACCAATCAAACCAATTTTGGCAAGGTGAATTGGCAACCAGTTCATGTCTTCCCCTCTCTTAATCCATTTGTAGTCAACCCTGAATAGTGCCTGCCAACAAGCCCACCCGATGAGCCTGCCGGAGTCAACCGACAGGCAATTGCCAGAGATGCAGTGGCTCGACCAGACGGGCACGCACGCAGTTCGTATCGAGTCGCGGTCGATGCATTGAGAATGGTCAGGCGTTCGATCGACATGTCTGCTACCCAATGTCGGCGAGCAGACGGTCAATGAGATCACTGGCCTGGCGCTGCCTGAGCACCCTGGCCTCACGCAGTTCGGCCTCCGACCCTTCGCCAATTTCGAATTTGGCCACCGAAACCGGACCGTCCTTGCGGTAGCCCTCGGTCGTCTCGTCATTGGCGAAGCGCCTCAAGAGGACATCAAGTCCTTCCCGGACCACCGCCGAATGTTTGCCTGCCAGCGCCAGGCCAAAAGCTTCGGCCACGACACCCAGTCCTTCGGGCGCATGCTCAATGCAGTAGATCAGGTCATGCGCATCCTTGCGTTCAAAACGCTGGTCGAACGCGAAGGCCTTCAGGCAGGTGAAGCTGACTAGGTTGGCGTGCTTGATTTTCTCGGTGGCGATACCGTTGTCGCCCAGCAGTTCAGCCTGAATCTCGGTGACCTGGTGCAGATCGAAAACAATCGACGAGTGCGGAATGTTCAACGCCGAGATCGTGCCATCGGTCGGCAGCGCTTGCACCCTACCGCCCGCGATGTCTGGCGCGTCGGCCAACAGCTCCAGCACCATCAAGGCGCCGTGCTCGGTACGGGTCTGCCAGCGCCAAGATAGCTTCTTTCCTGCCTCGTTCTCGGCGCGATCGAAGCCCATGCGTTTGAGGTTGTCCTCCAGCGTGTGATACGCCTCGGTATCGGCCAGAATCTGCAGGTCGATCACGATGTCCACGTCCATGGTGCCTGCATGTGCGGGCACAAGGGGTGGGCGTGCTGGGACAAGGTACCTTGGCGTGAGTCCGCCGACCAGGTAGACGGAGTCCTTCCAGGGCCCCAGTCCACGCAGCAACGTCACGAGGACGCGCTCGCAATCCACCGTGTACTGGTCGCTGTAGCCATCGAACGTTGCGGGCTTGGCCATCAGAAACCGATCCTTTCTTTTCGGAAGTGTTCTGCCATTTCTTTCGAACGCCCCTCTCCGCGAACCAAGTCGAGGTAGATCTGGATCGGGCTTGCCAGCCACAGTCCTTCTTGGCGCTCGCGGAACAGCAACTCGCCAGCAGACTTGCTTTCAATGATGGCTAGGTTGGCGCCCTCTGTGACCGAGCGTGCGCCCAAGTCGACCAGGGCTGCTTCGGCGGCCTGGTCGGGCAACAGCCGCAGGCGCACCTGCGCCACGCTGGACAGGAAGGGTGTCAACCGTTGGGCTGCGGCCTCGTGACTGATCGCGTACTCGACGCTCCGCCCCTCCAAGGCTTCGGCAACCCGCATCGGCAAGGCGTCCGGCTTGGTCGCAGGCACGTAGTACCTGTGCAGCGCAGTTGCACGATCAACCTTGACTTGTTTGGCCCAAGCATCAAGCAGGGCAGCAGGCTCACGAAGGTTGCGCTCCTTACTTGGGCCCTGCCCCTTCGATTCCAGCCAGTCGAAGCGCTCCAGTTCGGTCAGCACTTGCGATGCGGTGGCAGGCGACACCTGCGCCAGCTGGGCCAGTTCAGTGACACCGAACCACGCCAGACGATGGACGAGCAGCGCGTGCAGGACCTGGGCACGTCGGCCGGAGAACAAGGTGCGGATCGACTTGACCAGTGTCTTGGGGGGTGGTTTGTCGATATAGAGGTAGATGCCCGGTGCTGGCAAGAAGAGGCTGCCGCCACTGTCGTGGTAGCCCACGCCTTCGCTACGAAGCAGTTCCTTCGCACCTGGTGAGATCGACTCGGCCGCGATCAGCGACATCGCATCACCCGCATGGTTGCTCGACCAGACGCGGCTGGCGTCGCGGATCTGCCAGATCACCTGTCGCACATCTCGGGGATAGACCGCCTTTTTGGCTGCTACCAGCACAGCCAAAGACTTTCCGGCCAAGTGTAGATCGACTGTAGCATCCAGCCCTCGATCAGAGCGCCCACCAGCAAGCTCCCGGCGCCCCACATCCGCCTGGACGCCAGGAAGCTCGCGCAACGCGTCCACGAGGCGCGAAACCAACTGGTGTTCGGTCAACTCAAGCATGCTTCTGGGCTGGTTTACTGCACAGTGAATTTTGTGCAGACTAGCAAATTTTCATTTAAATATCAATATTTACTGCGCAGCGAAGATTAAAAATGTTGAAGCCCTCGGCCTTCTGGGCCGAGCCGAGGGCTTCAGCCCCAAAATCACGGGCCTCTAACATTGTCATTCCGCGCCCCTACGGGAGGGCACGCTACAGATGATCCAAGACGCACATTTGGCATCATCACCGATCAAGGTTCGACACCGAGCATGGACAAACAAGCAAGAGCACCGGCCACCGTGTGGGCGTTCCGCGCCCGCTTCCGCCGAGCAGCTTTCGGCTGGGCAGGATCCAAACTCGCGATCAACCTACCGGGCCATTACCAAGAAGTACCCGGAGATTGCCCCTGACCAGTTGCTGAATGACCTCATTCAAGCGATGCCAGGTGACGAAGGCAAGTGGTTCGCCACAGCCAAGTCGCTCAAGCGTTTTGAGCTGGCCACGGCACTGGCGTGGCGCTCACCGTGCGACCCCAAGACGCTGACACGGGCCGCGCGCGACCATCTGTCCAGCCAACCCACATTCGCCGCCGAAGTTGCATTAGCCGCATTGCATTGGGTATCCATGGGGCACGGCTACGACCTCACGGCCATGGATGCACGTGAGGCCTATCGGTTTGCCCTGGATGCGGCACAGAACGTTGACCATAGCCTGCAGATCGAGAGCCGGTTGAAGCAAATGCTGTCCGAGGAGCGCCCGATGACGCAGTGGCTGATGCGTGCATTGGGCTGACAGAGCAGGTCGCGAGCCCTATTCACTCAGCGATGGGACGAACAAGTCATTCGTCATGGCACCGCTTGCATCCTCGGCACCGCTGTGGCCCTGACCCATCGCCCCAGGTGCCCCCGCCACAACAAACTGCCCGCCCTGAACCAGCAGGCCATCGTAGGCCAGCACCCTCAAACGATTGATCCGCTTCGTTCCCTTCGGAAACCGGATCAGATCGTCATAAAGCCTGGGGTGATCCGCACGGGTCAGCTCAAACACCAAACGGATCGGCTCACCCGGTACTTTGGGATCGGCGCTCATTCAGCACCTCCCGCCTCGGGCCCATCCTGGTCCGACCGCGATGCCTGCATGACAGTGCGCGCATAGTTCTGCCCGGCAAGCTGGAACCCTCTGACATTGGCGAACATCGGCTCCTTCACTTCATGGATCTTGTGCATCGG
>Ga0075012_10001671_pt1 | contig 22338 bp, 16 predicted proteins | sample All_14_2_FD_71474 | JGI IMG/M metagenome (GOLD analysis project Ga0075012, IMG submission 71474) | Freshwater microbial communities in response to fracking from Pennsylvania, USA - Allegheny Zone_MetaG_DW_15 | ecosystem: Environmental > Aquatic > Deep subsurface > Groundwater > Drilled...
GGCGAATCGGTGATTTGGCTGAACGGTAAACGCTATGAGATTCCCCCAACACACAAGATAGTGTTCGCCGGGAATCCTTATGCTTATGGCGGTCGTATGCAGCCGGATTTGTTTCGCCGCTCTCCTGATTATATGGAATTCAAAGCGCAACCGTTACGGCGGATGTTGCAGCCTTTGCTGGAGCTGTTTGAGGATCAGGACGAGGCTTTTGAGATGATAGATCGTTGTTATCATCAGGCGCTGGAGGCAGGCGTGACCATCACGCCGCGTAATGCGTTTATGATTTGCCAACGGGTGTTTGAGATGAAGCCGAGCCTGTTTCCAGAGCGTTTGTTATTGCAACAGGCGATATTAACCGAGCTGAAAGGCCTGCGGGCCGAGCCATCCAGCATCAAGCCGCTGCGTCGTCAATTGAAAGCGGATCCACTGTGGACGGCTGAGGGTAAAGCATTGCAATCCGAACTGCGAAAACGCTTGCCGGAATTTGCCGACAAGGATTATCACTGGACCCCGTCACGCTGCAAAATCGCCGTGGCAGTGCTGGCTTTCCTTGCCATTCGCCAGCAACGGATGGATGCGCCGGAAGACAAACGTCAGGGGATAAACGGTTTCATGCTGGAAGGGCGAGGACTGGGGAAGGGCTTGTTGCTCAGGAATCTGTTGCAGGCATCGGGCACGCCTTACGTGACGGTTTCGCTGGATAATCCGGGGCAGGCACGCGAGCAGTTAGTCCAGGCTTATCGAGAGGGCAAGCTGGTGTTCATTCCCAAATTCAGCAGCGATGCGGATGAGCGTTTGCTGAATGATTTGCTGTCGGAGCTGGATCCGAAGAAAAACCCGGGATTCGGCATCATCGCGGTACACGATGGCGGGCCTTTGTCCAAAGCCTTGAGCAATCGTTTTACCTGCATGAATTTGAAGGAAGACAGTATTGAAGATTTACAGCAAATTGTGAGGAATCGCTTGAACCCGCCGGAGGCCTTGCTTGATGAGCACGTGCGCGAATATGAACGCGCCAGTCGCTGGGGAAAACAGGCGGGATTGAGCTCCTTACCTGGGCCGCATACCTTGTTTGAGGAAGTACGGAAAGAGATGGAGCCGGGGGATGAGGCGGGGCCTTCGCTGGATATGAGTTAAGGGTGTGCCCCGAATGCCATTAGGTTAAGGAAAATCCCGGCAAGAACGCGTAGGTTGGGCCCTGGCCCATAGCCGTCAGGTTAAGGGAAAAAATGGTTAAAGTTTGCATAAATGGTAAATCCGTGCGGCCTTCTCCCCTTGTGGGAGAAGGTGCCCGACAGGGCGGATGAGGGGTATTAAAATTAAATTGTTTTGACCAACCTGTCTTTTAAAAAGGTACGCATTACTCCAAAGTCTGACACCCTTTATGCCCGGCACAATTCTGCGTCGTGGTAATGTTCAGGCGTGGAACAACTGCCCTGGTTAAATACCCCTCATCCGCCTGTCGGCACCTTCTCCCACAAGGGGAGAAGGCCCACTGTTTTACTATTTGTGCGAACGCCGACCACTTCAGTCCTTAACCTGACGGCCATGGGGCCAGGGCCCAACCTACGCGTTCTTGCCAGCCCCCCCAACAATCAAATCCTGCTATTCGACGAACAAACCGGTCTTGCTTCCTCTCTCATCACAGGCAACTTCTCCGGTTTGAAAAACAACACAGACTTTATCGGCGGCAAGGCATACTCACGCCTGTCGGCATAGCGCTCCGATGCGGACAAATCACAGAATCCCAGACGCGCCCGCACCGAGGGATAAGCCGTCGTACTTTTGATATGCGCCAGAAGATCATTTACAAAAGGTCTCAAGTAGCGATCTGCTGCTGCCGCCTGACCATACAAACTGATGGCATCGTGCGTTCGGTGTTCCAAATGCTGTTCAGGGCTATCCGTTTGATCCATCAGCACAGGAATGCGGCCCTCAATCAACAGCCCTTCAATCAAGTGAACAAGCGGTACATGATAGCTGCGCAGATGCTCAAGTAATGCCTGAAACTTCATTTTACCAATTGGTATGCTGCTATTAACCTGTTGAAGCCGAAGCGCTAAATCCTCCTGGCTGTATACCAGATTCAGGATTGTTTTAGACAATTGCTTTGTTTCATATTTAATCAATTGGCTGCGTCGGGTTTCGTGCAATCCTGCGCCATTTTCGGCACAAAGCTTTTTGAATTCCTGTTCAAAAAAGCTTTTTAATACCCATGCGCTGATATCCAGTTTGGGCATATCAGACAGCTCAACAAAAGCGGCTAACAACGCCAGGCTGTGTTTTTTTTCACGCTCATCGTTATATCGACATTTCGCAAGAACGCCGCCCAGGGTGCTCAGCAGGTCTTTGTCAGTGTCCGGATTGGCTTGAGCCAGAGAAAAGACGTAAGCACCAAACAGGGCGTACTGATTGCATAAATCACTCTGGGACCTGAGGAGATACTCCCAATTATTGAGGCTGGCCTGATCGACAATATAATATTCCTGCATCATATAACGCATCAGCTCACTGGTTTCAATCTGTGCCACGCAGCGTGCCATGTCAAAATAATCGAGGCTGCCATGCTCTTTGACCCAGTCTTCCACCACTGGTCTGAGTGCATCAATCACCTCATCCATTTCAAGGCTGAAATCGAACAGCGACTCGCGAAAAGACTGGATAAACCACAGATAAGTGTGTTGCTTTTGAATCACGGTATACTCAGGCAAATGTCGAGTCACCAGCTCATCAAGAAAAGCGAACACAGCTGCCAGCGGTTCACTGATTTCAGACGAGCAGTATGCAGGGATATCGGTAATGAATTTTTGTTCCAAATAGCGATGATAAGCTCTGCAACAAACGACAATGCTGTAAGCATCCGGTTGGTTATTCTCATTGATGCCGAGTAAATTGCTGATAGACCGCAGTTTTTCAGCCGATGCGTCATCGTTGCTTTCAGCCAGAAGAAAATACTGGTAAAAAACTGCACCCATGAGCAATTCATGATGCTCTGCTGTTTGCGAGTCGTCTTCCAATTCAGGTAAATAACGCGCGCTATCTGCTTTGAATACATTCACAACATTCTGGAGTCGTTTATAGTCCGGAAGTTGTAACTGCCTTGAAAAAATAAAGAAAACATCGAATAGCATATCCGTGCTTTCTTGTAACTGGGTAAATGTAGACAGGACGTTGGGCATTTGCAATCCGGTTTTGTTTATTAACTGTGCTGTATTATCCCATAAAAATCTGTATAAATAAAGAGCATTTTTCTTGCCGTAGGCCGGCTATCAGCATATAGCAAGCCACAATCTCATCGTGTACACTGGATCGATTGAATTCCCCAACGGAGATCCACATGAAAAAAATTGCCGGGATGCTTGCTTTATCCTTGTTAAGCCCCTTTGCCAACGCCCACCAAATGCCCCTTGATGAAGTCGTGTTTCAGGTATCAGCCAAGGAATGGGTCAGCACCCAGTCTGCCTTGCTCACCGTTAACGTCAACGCCACCCTGAGCAACGCTGATCTGGTCAAAGCACGTTCCGACATCATGGATCGCCTGAATAAAGTGGCCAACGGCGAATGGCATTTGACCCAGTTCAGCCGTTCCCAGGACAGCTCCGGTCTTGAAAAACTCTTTGTTGAAGCCCAGGCCCGTGTGCCGCAAGCCAGCCTGACCGATATTTATCAAAACGCCAAAGATGTCAGCAAACCCGGCGCTACTTATACGGTCACAGGCGTGGAGTTCAAGCCCAGTCTTCAGGAAGTTCAACAAATCAAAACGCAATTACGCGAGCGTTTATACAAACAGGTCAACGATGAAATGGCGAGTTTGAATAAAATTTACACGACTCAAAACTATACGGTCAACCGCCTGGTCATCGTCGATGCCGACAGTCCACCACCGCCGGAAGCCTACGAACGCAAGGCCAATGTTCAAGTGATGGCAGCGATGGCCGCGCCAGGCCCTCAGTTGGCGGTCAGCAATGAGTTGGTAATGAGTGCCGTGGTTGTCGCCGGTTCCAACAGGCAAGGGAGCGGTCGTGACCTTCCAAATAAACAATAAAGTAATCGGACACCGGGGCGCGTCTGCCTATGCCCCGGAAAACACCCTGGCCGCCTTCGACAAAGCCTTGTCTCTGGGTTGCAGTTTTATCGAATTTGATGTGATGTTGAGCGCCGACGGTGAACCCTTTGTTATCCACGACGAATCGCTGAAACGCACCACCAATGGCAAAGGGGAGGTTGGTAAAGTCGATGCGGCTTATTTGCAATCCCTTGATGCTGGTAGATGGTTTTCCAAACGTTTTGCCGGTGAAAAAATTCCGCATTTTACCGATGTGTTGAACTGGCTGGGCAGCCAGGACATCAACGCCAATATCGAAATCAAACCGTATCCAGGGCAAAGCGAGCAAACCACTATTGCCGTGTTAACGCATTTGCATCGCTTTTGGCCAAAGGAAAAAGCACTGCCTTTGATCTCCAGTTTTGATGAACGGGTGCTGACCTTGTGCCGCAGTATCGCACCGGAAATGCCGCTCGCTATGTTGATGCATGAATGGGACAAAAACTGGCTGACGCGCGCAAACGAATTGCAATGCCTGTCGGTTAACGTCAACAAAAGTGTGTTAAGCGCAGCAAGGGTTCAAGAGATCAAAACCCATGGCTTTCAACTTATGGCTTACACGGTTAACCGCAAGGGCCAGGCAAAGAAGCTGCTGGGCTGGGGCGTGGACGCTGTGTTCAGCGATTACCCTGATTTGTTATCATGATGCGTACCATATCGGCGCTGCTGCTGTCGTTTTATACCAGCTTGCTGCTGGCGAGTCCGCTTGAAATCGTGATGTGGCACTCCATGGCCGGCGGTTTGGGAAATGAGGTGAATCAACTGGTGCAGGCTTTTAATCAAAGCCAGTCTGACTATGCTGTCAAAGCGGTTTATAAAGGGGAGTACACGGATTCTCTGACCAGTTTTGCAGCGTCCTTTCGCGCCCACAAACCACCGGCCATGGTGCAGGTGTTTGAAGTTGGCACGGCCACCATGCTGTCGCCGGCTGGCATCATCAAACCGGTGCATGAACTGATGCGTGAACAGCAGATGACGCTGCCAGAGCAGGATTTTTTGCCGGCGGTTCGAGCCTTTTACAGCAAATCCGGCCAGTTACAGGCCATGCCCTTTAATATCTCCGTGCCGCTTGTTTTTTACAACGCAGACGCCCTGGCGCATGTCGGCTGGAGCGAGCAAAATTTCCCCACGACCTGGCAAGGTATGGAATCATTGGCGGCGCAGTTGATACAGGCTGGTTATCCCTGTGCGTACACCAGTGCGTATCCCGCCTGGATTCAAATGGAGTCGTTTTCTGCTTTGCATGCCCTGCCATTGGTGAACGCGCATAACCGGGCTGTTTATAATCACAGCGCGCTGATCGGGCATCTGGAACGATTAAAATCCTGGCAAAACCGTCATTATATGAAATACGGCGGCCGCACCAGCGACGCCACGGTATTATTTACCAGCGGCCATTGCGCCATGTTCAGCCAGTCGTCCGGCAGTTACGCCAGCATGGCTGCGCTGGTCAAGTTCCGTTTGGGGGTGGCAGCATTGCCAATGGACGCGAATGTGCAAACAGCGCGGCATAATAATGTAGCCGGCGGGGCGGCCTTGTGGGCGGTGGCCGGGCAGTCGCCGCAGACGTACCGCGGCATCGCTGCCTTTTTCGCCTACCTTGCGCGCCCGGATGTGCAATGGCACTGGCATGAGCAGACGGGCTATATTCCCATTGGTTTGACGGGTATTTACGAGCAAAAACCCGGACAAAAAGCACAACCAAGCCTTGCGATTGCGCGCCTGGATCTGGCCAATGCAGAGGAAAAACCCTTTAGCCCGTATCGTATTCCGCTGAATCAGATTCGTATGATTAATGACGAGGCGCTGGAGGCTGTTTTTGCCGGGATTAAGACACCGCAAGTGGCATTGAATGATGCGGTTGAGCGTGCAGATTTTGTGTTGGGGCGGTTTTTGCGGAATGCGGGGGAGTAGGTACCGGGATTCGGAGACCCTTCGCTACGCTCTGGGCGACATGCTTGAGCATCAACGTGAAGCAGAGATCTCGCCCCACACCCACAACCCAAACATGTCGAATCCCGGCACAATACCCAAACATGTCGCCCAGAGCGTAGCGAAGGGTCTACGAATCCCGGCACAATACCCAAAAGTGTCGCCCAGAGCGGAGCGAAGGGTCTCCGAATCCCGGCACAATACCCAAACATGTCGCCCAGAGCGAAGCGAAGGGTCTCCGAATCCCGGCACAATACCCAAACATGTCGCCCAGAGCGTAGCGAAGGGTCTCCGAATCCCGGCACAATACCCAAAAGTGTCGCCCAGAGCGGAGCGAAGGGTCTCCGAATCCCGGCACCATCTCCCTAAACCGGCTTCATAAACGCACCCAAATCCGGCGTCTGATTCAACCTGTATTGATACACCATATAAAACGCCATCACATTCTTCAAATAATTCCTCGTTTCCCGCCACGGCAAGGTTTCAATCCATATATCCATCTCACCCGCTGGCTGATTCTTCATCCAGTTGACCGCCTGCCTCGGGCCAGCATTATAAGCCGCGGCCATCAACAGCGGATGATGATTAAAACGCTTCGCCAAATGCTGCAAATACGCAACGCCAATATTGATGTTTTTCTCTGAAGAAAAAAGCTGCAGCTTATCCTTATAAGAAATCTTTTCCTTTTTCGCCACCAGATGCGCCGTGGCCGGCATCACCTGCATCAAACCGCGCGCGCCCGCCGGAGACACCACGTCTTCACGAAAACCACTCTCCTGGCGAATGATCGCATAAATAAACTCCCGGGGAATACGATAGGTTTTGGAATGCGCATTCACGGACACCAGATAGGGCAAAGGAAAACGCAGCGACAACTGATTCATCAGCTCCGGACTGTCGCTCAGATACACCGATTTACCATGCCACTGCAGTTTATTGGCAATCCAGTACAGCAGGGCGCTTTTGTGCTCTTTAGGCAGTTCCAGCATAAAATCATTCAGCAATCGCGAGGCTTGCCCCGTTTGATTGCTGTTATAAAGTTGCTTGATGTTATCCGTAATCGGCTGATAAGGTTTCAACAGCGACATGTCAGTGCTGATGTTTTCGTTTTCAAAATTTGGTTTGGCATGCAAACGCATGCTGGCCAAAAATCCATAATAATGACGATTTTTAGCCAGATTTTGATAGATCTGATTCGCCGCTTCCTGCAAACCACTGGCCTCATCCGCGCGCGCCAGCCAATATTGCCAGCAAGGGTTGTTTTTATCCTCAACCTGGCTAATCAGTTTGATCACCTGCGGCCAGTTCTCACGCTTGAGGGCGTAACGAATCTGCCAGTCGAGCAAGGTTTCGTTGTAATAAGCCGGCTTCACTTTGGCAAACCACTCTTCTGCGTCTTCTGTATTCCGCATCGCTTTATACAAAGCAACCTGGGCGAGAAAAGCCTGCTGCTGCGCCGGCGACAGCAATTTTTTGCTGTTGGGATGTTTCCAGTATTCCAGCGCCTTGTCCATGTTGATCGACACCAGGCGTTTCATGCCATATAAATAAAAGTCGCCATGCAGGTCTCCTGGGCCAATCAGATTTACTTTGGACGGATTACGCGCGACAAGATCCAGCAATTTTTGATCGCTCACCCGGGGTTTTTTATACAGGCTTAATAAATAATGAGCCAAACTGATGTTTTGTTTGTCCAGGGCCAGGGCAATACGTTTTGAAATCAGGCTTTCATCAAAATCATTGGACTGCAAAAGCAGGGTGAACAACACATCGCAGGCAACCGGTAGCGGCTCGCCGTTTAGCCATAAGCTGCGGGCAGCTTCGAGCGCCACATCCGTTTGGCCCAGGTAAAAATCAGCGCGATGGGCGAAGCATTGCAAATTCTGATCCTTGCTATATCGATACGCTGTTTTGTAACTTGCCCAGTCTTTTTGACGAGCCATTTGATACAGCCATTTATCGCGCAGCTTGTTGCCGAGCGGGGTGTCGCTGTTGATGAAGGCTAAAAAATCTTCGTCCGCGTTGGCTGGCAGGTTTTCGCTCCACTGCGAGTAGGTCATAAATCGGACGAAATAATCCTGGCCCGGGTTGGCCTGGGCGTTGATGCTGAACCAGATAAGGCTTAAAAAAATGAATACGTTTTTCATATCCTCTCGGTCAAGCCAGGTGTTGCCGCATGGCGGTCAGTGTGGCCTTATAGTCAGGACTTGAGAATATAGCAGATCCGGCAACAAATTGCGTGGCGCCTGCGCGCGCCAGGTTATGAATATTGTCTACGGTCACGCCGCCATCCACACAAATCGGCAAATTCGGGTAGTGCTTTTTGATGTAGCGTATTTTGTCGATCATCTCGGGAATCAGCGCTTGACCGCCAAAACCAGGGTTGACCGTCATCACCAGCACAAAATCGAGGCGATGCTGACACCATTGCAAGGTGTCGGGCGAGGTCGCGGGATTCAGAACCAGCCCCGCCTCGCAGGCGTGTTGACGGATGAGCTGCAGGCTGCGGTCCAGATGAATACTGGCATCGGGATGAATGCTCAGCCGTTTGGCGCCGGCTTTGGCAAATTGAATGATCAGCTCATCAACCGGTTGGGTCATGAGATGCACATCGATGATCAAATCAGGAAAGCGTTTTTTCAAGGCCTGGCAGATAAAAGGGCCAATGGTGAGATTGGGCACGTAATGATTATCCATCACGTCAAAATGAACCATGTCAGCACCAGCCTGCATCACGGCATCAACTTCTTCACCCAGGCGCGTCATATCGGCGGAGAGCAGGGATGGGGCAATTAGATAGGTCATTTTTTTACTCTGTGCTTAAGTTTGTAAGGTGCCAACTGCGGGAGACCCTTCAGTTGGCACAATGCTCACTGCCATTAAGTTAAGGAAAATCCTGGCAAGATCGCGTAGGTTGGGCCCTGGCCCAACAACGATCTTTCGGGGTAAAACCATGTTGGGCCAGGGCCCAACCTACGGGTTCTTGCCTGGTTCCAAGGGTCTCCCGCAGTTGGCTCAATGCCAATTACAGCGAAAGATCTTCTAATTATCAAACGAATAATTAAACAAAAAATTCCACGTTCCCAAAGTAAAGCGCGAATCCAGCCCACGGATAGTACGTGTCGACATATAACGCAAATCCGTACCCACTGACATACGATCACTGAAGAAATAATTAATCCCCAATATCGCCTGACCTATCGGCGCATTCGTGCTGTTTTTCATCGTCAGGAAGTTCAGTTGCGTGTTATGAATGTAAAAATCAACGGTGCTTTGCAATCGGGCATAACCCACACCCAGACCAACATAGGGAACCCAGGTGACATCCAGGTTTTCCTCGTCATACATATCAAAATAGCCGTTAATAAACCCGCTAAACATATTGGTACGGCCACTCAGGTTCAAACCTTGAACGTTATTGCTGCTGCCAATAGTAAAATACCCGATTCGCAAACGATTATAAGAATTCGAGTTGTAATTTAACTCTCCTTCAATACGAAATTTGTCGCAACGATAACCGAGTTGCACGCCGCCATTCGCCAGCGTGTTATACGACAGATTGGCTGGAATGCTGGTGAACTCCGGAAAAGCCAGTACGAAGGGATCGGGAATGTTGAATGACGTACTGGGTGCATAACTGACGCCAGCCATCAAACCAGCATACCAACCTTGCGCAGGCTGATAAGCCGAGGCCACGCTGCTGGCCAACAACAGACTGGCCATACCGAGTTTGCAATACTTGCTCATGAAATATCCTTATTTATAACTGGCCTGATTAAAGCGATAAACAACGCCGACGCTGCCCAAATGACCCTGGAAGAATTTACCCAGCTCGCCGACACGATCCGTTCCAACATAGCGATAAGCAATATTGACCGCAAAATTTTCGCGGAAATTATAGGTAAAGCCGCCGGTTGCCTGATAAGCAAACACGCTGCTCTCGCCGGTGTAGCGCGTCAAACCGTTCGGTCCCTGGCTGTTCAGAACGCCTTGCACCCAACCATAACCAAGACCGATACCCAGAAATGGCGAAATCGCGGGAACCATATCAGGAAAATCGTAATACACATTGGCCATGCCAAGATTCGCGGTATTGCTGCCGTTGACACCCAGTTGATACACATTGTCGATGGTAAATTTTTTCAGGTTGGCGTTGATGTAGGTATATTCCGCTTCGTAACGCAATGGATTACTTTGAAAGCCCACGCGAACCCCGGCATGATAGCCTGAATCGTAAGCGGAGTTATTACGGTTGACCCCGTAGCGGAAGAGATCTACGTTTTCCGGCAGATAGCTGTAGCCACCGAAGACGCTGGCATACCAGCCTTGAACCGGAGTTGCTGCAAATGATGCGCTTGACGCGATCAATGCGGCAGAAAAAAATGCAATTCTCATGACGTCCCTTTTTATTATTAGTTTAAAGCCATTCCATGTTAGCGATTTACTTTTATTTTGCAAGCAGCTTTTGATGCTTGTAATCAGCCATTGTTCCGCTAAGATGATAGAAGTGACTATGGATTAGCCAAACGAGATTATGCAAAGGAGAGATGTATGCCAAATAAGCCGATTTCCGCCGATACCAAAGGATTCCGCGAAAAATTATTCGATACCATTCAGCAGGGCGGCCCCCAAAAATTGCTGGCTATTTTTGAAAAAGCCGAGCAGCGATACCTCAACACCAGTTGGCGTAAGGGGCGCACGACTGATTTTGATCTTGTAAAAAAACAGATTCGAGCCATGGATACGGTTGATATCAAAGTGATTGGCAACTTTACCCGGCCTGGTGAAGGCGGTTGGTCATCGAATTCAGCCAATACGTATTTGATGCTGGAATTGATCAACGCAAGCGGTCATGAAAGAACACCGGAAGAAACCGATGAAAAACTCTGCGGAAAACCCCTGATGGACTTGAGCCAGCACTTTAATGAAGACATTGTCACCGACGTTGTCCATCGAACCAACGTACAAAAGGCCAACGCCCAGGAAAAAAAACAGCGAGAACAAAAACTGGAAAAAAAAATTCAAAGCCTGCCTAATGCCTTGTTAGCCGCATCGTATGAAGAAGGTCAGGCCTTGAAAGCAGCACATCCTGAAAAATTCGTCTATGTTTTATCCGTTGATAACGCGCCTGGAGCGCCGTCACGCTGGTCTTTGACCTGGATTGACGACCTGGGTAATCCGGCCTGGTTACCTGTCAGCGACAACTTTCAGGCACTGCTGAGCAACCTGAAAGACGGTCAACTACCCGAACCCGACAGCGATTTGCAGGACAAAATCAAACACTGGTGTAAACGGCTTCACCCCAGTCATGCGAATATCTCTCTGTTTGACAACAGCCAGTCCGCCATCGACTTTGCCCGCCGTTTTCCCAATAAACACAGTTTTTGCCTGACTGCGACCGCCCCATCAGCGGCCTGTTCGTCTTCATCTGCTGCCGATATCACATGGCAACTGGCCTGGTATGATCGTCAGGGCCGGGCGCGTCCGGTGCTGGCGTCAGAGAAACTGGAACAGCTATTACAGGCACTGCAACAGTTCCCGGCATCGGATACCAAAGAAAATTATGATATTAAAAATCAGTGTCTGAGCCTGGTGCGCAACCTCCTGGCCAATATCAAAGTGGGATCGAAGCCGGCGCCTGCTTCCTACGTTTTAAAGGGCAATGAGCTGACCTGGTATAACAGCATGGGCGACGAGCAGGACATTCCCTTTGGTAGCTGTCCGGAATTGTCTGCCTGGTTGGCGGCACGCGATCCTGCTGCAACAAAAATCACGGATTCTGATTTGCAGCAATTGAAAACCCTGTTGAGACATTTGATCATTCGTCGAGAGGTGGATCCTGACAATCGAGCTTTGATCCATGAATTGATGATAAACCGTAAAAATATGAAAGTGCCTTTGATACCCAGCAACAGCAGCAGTCTGGACGGCATTCCCCGTTATCGTTTGATTCCCGATACGTATTTCCTGTTTCGGGAAAACAAGGCCTGGTTGTTATGCCAGCTGACAGGATTTACCGAAGGCAAGCCTGATTTTAAAAGAATGGAAACCTGGGAGAAATTTTACGATCTGTTGGCTAATCATGACGTATTGCCTCAGGATCTGCCGCCCGCGACTTTGACTGCCCTCGATGACTGCATCAAACTTTATGAAGCCCGCGAGAAGAAAAAACCGATCAATTGTTTTGTGGTTGGGGTGTTGCCGACAGTTGAGGGGCAATGGATACAGGCGCCGGGATCGTTTCTGATCAACAAGTCAGATGATCAATGGAGCGTGCATTATGTGGATATTTTACAACGTCTGATTCCCGTTCCCTGGCAAAACATGCCGCGAGTAGCAGAACAAATTGTTGCCTGGGCCGCTGAACCGACCCGGGATGAATTAAGCACGCTCGACCGCAGTCTGGCCGGATACAAGCCGGAGACGAAGTTGAAGGCGTCTGATTACGAGGCCGCTAAAAAGATTCTGGATACCCGCGTCGGCAGCAGCAATTCACTGAAAGAAGGGGTGCATGCCCGGGCCTACGCGCGCATGGCGGCCTTTTTTCAAGATCGACCTAATCCGCCTGCGGCAGCGGTTTTACCGGAAATCCCGACGTTATTGGATACCGCCAGTCTTTGCCAAACGCCCGGTCGCTGATCTTCACACCGGGCGCCGCCTGACGCCGTTTGTATTCATTGCGTTTGATAAGCGTCAGCACCTGGTAAACCGCGTCTGCGGGCAGGCCTTGTTTGATCAAGGCCGCAGCACCCAGGTTGTTTTCCATGTGGGCTTTGATGATGCGGTCGAGCAGCGCGTAATCAGGCAGGCTGTCTTGATCGGTTTGATTGGCCGCCAATTCAGCTGAGGGCGCGCGCGTCAGCACACGTTCGGGAATCACCGGCGACAGGCCATTACGATAGCGAGCCAGTTCGTACACACGTGTTTTCAGTACATCTTTCAGCACCGCAAACCCACCCGCCATATCACCATACAAAGTGGAATAGCCCACGGCGGTTTCACTTTTGTTGCTGGTGGTGAGCAGCATATAACCTGTTTTATTCGACAAAGCCATCAAGAGCAAACCACGAATCCGCGCTTGCATGTTTTCTTCTGTGGCATCCGCAGGCTGCCCGGCAAAGGCATCGCTCAAGGTGGTGAGCAGGGTTTTAAAGGCCGGTTCAATGGGCAACAGCGAGCTGCGAACCTTCATCGTGGCCAATTGCGCCTCGGCGTCCTGACCGCTGATATCAGCGGTGTAGCGCGAGGGCATCATCACCGCGTGTACGCGATCGGCGCCGAGGGCGTCTACCGCAATCGCCAGGGTTAAAGCCGAATCGATGCCGCCGGACAAGCCCAGCAATACGCCGGGGAAGCCGTTTTTTTCCACATAATCACGGGTGCCGCAAACCAGCGCTTCGTAAACCAGTTGATCGTGATGAAGCAGCGGGGCGATGCTGCCTTGAATGTGTCCTTTTTCAAAGATCAAGCTGCTCAGTGATTCAACAAAAGCGGGCGCACGCGCCTGAATGTTCCCCTTGTTATCCAGCGCAACCGATTGGCCATCAAACACCAGCTCGTCCTGACCACCCACCGTATTCACGTACACAATGGCCACCCCTTTTTGTGCCTGAGTGCGTAGCAGGTCTTCGCGCCGTTGGTGTTTGGCATCGTGAAAGGGGGAGGCGTTGATGCATAACAGCGCATCGACCTGGCTGGCGATGGCCTGATTGATGGCGGCGTCATGCCAGATGTCTTCGCAAATACAGATGCCAAAACGTTGATTGTTGACGGTGATCACACAGGCTTCGGCTTTGCCGGCCGTAAAATAGCGCCGCTCGTCAAACACACCATAATTGGGCAGGGCCTGTTTGTGGTAAAGGGCAATCCCTTGACCCTGATAAAACACACTGGCGGCGTTGAAGGGGTGGGCAGGGTGACCGATCAATACATGGCAGTCGAGGGTTTCTTTGGCAATACGCGCCAGGGCTTGATCGATTTCCTGTTGAAAATCTTCTCGAAGCAGCAGATCTTCCGGCGGATAGCCACAAACCGCCAGTTCGGGGAATATGATGAGATCATGCTGCGCCTGATGCGTTTTGATCACACTGATAATCTTGTCAGTATTGGCTTGAATCGCGCCAACAGTCGGGTTGATTTGCGCCATCAACAGGCGCGTTTTGTTTGTCATTGTGGTACTCAAAAAACAAAAGGATATGGTAGCACAGGATGGGGGATGCGGTAACTGGTGGGCAGGTTGCCTGGTGGTTCTCAATTTGAAGGTCAAAAACCGGGCACGCTCACGGGCACGGGCGCGGGCACGTAAATGTCTGCTTCGCGAGTTTGATATTTTATAGATACGCGTAGCGCTCATTTACGTGCCCGCGCCCGTGAACGTGCCCGTGCCCGGTTTTTGACCTTCAAATTGAGAACTGCTGCACATCGCTCACATACCATTCCCACCCCCCCCACCAATTTTTTTTCATCATTTATCTCCCCACTACATTAAATTGGTTCAAAATTCGCTATAATGCTCCGTTCATTCGATCATTATTGGTTTATAGATGCTGAAAGATGCCTTGTCGCGTATGGCTGTTGTGTTTTCACCCATCGTGTTGATGCAGGGGCAGGAGTATCAGCAAAAGGGATATGTGTTAAGCACCCGTCTCAGTGATGGCCTGTTAAAAGCACGTGTGAAAGGGCGTTCCGGCCGGATCTACGATGTGCACGTTGATTTGAAATCCTGGCCCGGCAAAGCCGCGCACTGCAGTTGCCAGTCCGGACTTAATTGCAAACACACCGCTGCCAGCCTCTTTGCCCTCCAGGCCAAAGAAGATCTGTTCATCCCCGCCCCCGATAATCAAAGCGGCGAAACGTCGCTGATCGCCTGGCTCGATGCCATGCGTGCCGGGCAACCGCATTCCGGCAAGTCCGACAAATCCCACCAGGTTGTCTATTTGCTCGAACCCCAGGCCACCCGTCATGAACACCGGGTTCAAGTGCGCCTGGCACTGGCCAAACGCCTGAAACGCGGCGGCTTCGGCCAGAAACCGGTATTCAACACCGTCACACCCCATCGCCAGCAATTTTTTACCGAAAACGATCACGACATCATCGAAACCCTCTTGCAAAAATACGGCATCAACAGCTGGTTCGATCGCTTCGCCGTGCGCAACAGCGAATTGCTGGAAAAAATTGTATCCACCGGACGCGCCTTTCTCTTTGAAGAAGACGAAGACGCTCAAGTGGTTTTTGATGCCACCGGCGACGTGAGCCTGCGCTGGCAATTACGCCTCGATGGCACACAGCAACTTATTGTGGAGCGAGACGGGCATCCGGTCATGCCGTTGATGCTCGATACGCCCTGGTACTATGACGCAGAGGAACACGTGTTGGGGCGCTTTGGCGCCGGCTGGCCGCCAGGACAGGTACAAAGTTTACTGGATATGTCGCCGATTTCTGTTGAAAAAGCAGCTTATATCGCCTCGTTTTTAAACGATTTGCCCTCTGATATTCCCAAGCCCAACGTGTATCAAGAGATCCAGACAAAGCAGATGACGCCCAAACCGGTTCTCATCCTCGATGCAATAGAAACCCAGGCCGGCAATGGCGATAACCCGGCATCTTCCGGCTATTTGTTTGTCAGTGAAATACATTTCGATTATGCCGGCATTCGCAGCAGCAGCGACAGCCAGGACAGTCAACGTCTGGTGTATGAAGAAGGCGACAAACTCATAGAAATCGAGCGCGACTGGTCATTTGAAAAAAGCAGCCAGGAAGAATGCGCCCAAATTTTGCCCGCCCGGGCGGCCAATCTGCAGGACAAATTAAACGCGATTGAAGACGTGCGTCATCGTTCGGTGCTGATTCATTATCGCAGCGAACAGGATTTGCCGCGCCTGCACCAGCACATCATCCCCTTGTTGAAGAGCAAAGGCTGGGTGGTTGAACTCCTGCATCCGGTTTTTTCCCAGGTGGTGTCCGCTGACGAACTGGAATGGTTCTCCGAACTACGCGAACGCGGCCACGACTTTTTTGCCTATCAACTGGGTATTCTGGTGGAAGGGAAGCAGGTCAGCATCGTGCCCCTGGTCGCTGATTTGATTACCCGCCTCGATCGCGATGACGTCGACGATTTACCCGATGATTCCCTCGTCTATCTGCCGCTGCCCGATGGCAAACGCCTGCAAGTCAGCATGGCGCGAATCAAGCCCCTGATTCGCTTTTTGCTGCATTACGGCACCCGTATTATCAATGACGAGCGCCAATTACAAATCAACCGCTACCAATTATTGCTGATGCAGGAAACCGAACAAGCCATCGCCGCAACCGATGCGCGCTGGGTGGGTGGTGAAACGCTGCGCCAACAGATGCAACAATTGGTAGGCCTTAAAGAAATCGAGACCGTACCCTTACCCAAAGGTTTGAATGCGACCCTGCGTGACTATCAACATCAAGGTCTGAACTGGTTGCAATTCCTGCGTCTCAGCCGGTTTGGCGGTGTGTTGGCTGACGACATGGGCCTGGGCAAAACCGTACAAACCCTGGCGCATTTGCAAGTGGAAAAAGAGCAGGGGCGATTGACCCACGCTTCGCTGATAGTCGCGCCCACCAGCCTGGTCGGTAACTGGTATGAAGAAGCCAAACGATTTACACCGGAACTGAAAATCCTGGTCTTTCACGGTGCCGAACGCCATCATGATGAATTTGATGAATACGATGTGGTCATTTCAACCTATGGCCTGATTCAACGCGACAAATTCCGTTTTGTCGAACATCCTTTTTATTATCTGATTCTCGACGAGGCGCAATTCATTAAAAACGCCCGTGCCAAAACCACGCAAATTATTCAGCAAATCAAAGCCACGCATCGCCTCTGTTTGTCGGGCACGCCGCTCGAAAATCATTTGGGCGAACTGTGGTCGCTGTTCCATTTTCTCATGCCAGGCCTGCTCGGTGATGCCCGGCAGTTCCGCCGTTTTTTCAAAATTCCCATTGAAAAAAATACCAGCCAGGACAGGCGGCAATTATTGGCCAGACGGGTCAAACCTTTTATGTTACGGCGAACGAAAAACGAAGTCGCGCGTGAATTGCCGGCCAAAACCGAAACCACCCAACTCATCGAGTTGGACGGTGTGCAACGTGATTTATACGAAGCCATTCGTATGAGCATGGAGAAAAAAGTCCGCGAAGCCATTGCACGTCAGGGCATGGGTAAAAGCCATATCGTGTTGCTGGATGCCCTGTTAAAACTACGCCAGGTCTGTTGCGATCCGCGTTTGCTGTCGATTCCCGAGGCAAAAATCGCCCATGGCCAATCCGCCAAACTCGATGCCTTGATGGCGCTGGTTGATAACCTTATCGCGGAAAATCGCCGCGTTCTGGTGTTCTCGCAATTTACCTCCATGCTGGAATTAATAGAAGAACAACTCAAAGCCCGCGCCTGCCCTTATCTGAAATTAACCGGGCAAACGCAAAATCGCCAGCAATTGGTGCATACGTTTCAGGAAGGCGACGTGCCGGTGTTCCTCATCAGTTTGAAAGCCGGCGGCACGGGATTAAACCTGACCCGCGCCGATACCGTGATTCATTACGACCCCTGGTGGAATCCGGCAGCCGAGGATCAAGCTACCGATCGCAGTCATCGCATCGGCCAGGAAAATCCGGTTTTTGTTTATAAGTTGATAGCCGCAGGCACCGTTGAAGAAGCAATTTTGGCCATGCAGGATAAAAAACGGCAATTGTTTGATGGCATATTATCCGACAATATCGGCAGCATGAGCGCCTTGACTGCAACTGACGTTGAACAATTTTTTGCCCCTTTGGTTGATTTGCCGTAAGTACTGACCTACACTTTCAAGTGTTGGAAACATAAGGAGAAGGGAAATGAGTACATGGAAATCGTTTATGGCCTTGATGTTTATGGCGCTGTTTGCTCCCGTTGCATTGGCCGCCGGGTCGCCTGCAGGCACCTGGACAACAATCGATGATAAAACAGGTCAAAAAAGGGCGGTTGTACGGGTTAACGTGTCCGGCGGTAATTTGTCTGGCACCATCGTCAAAGTCTTTCCTCAAGCAGGCGACACCGGTATTTGCAGCAAATGCCCCGGTGCTTTCAAAGGCAAACCCATCAAAGGCATGACCTTCGTTTGGGGTCTGAAAGACAAAGGCAATGGCGTTTGGGAAGGCGGTCAGATTCTCGATCCCAAATCCGGTAAAGTCTACAAAGCCAAAATCACCCTGCAAGGAAACAAACTCTACGTACGTGGTTACTTTGGTGTTTCTGCCCTTGGCCGTACTCAGGTTTGGGTCAGATAAGCAAATCACTTTTAAAAAAGACACACAATCGTGTGTCTTTTTTTTGGTTCGGGTTTACAATAGCACTTGGCACTTTTTTTTATCGATTTCAAAATGATTGACGTTCAGACAAAAAAACAAACAGCCGTTGATCCGCTTCGACGCCCGCCGCATTCTTCGGAAGCAGAACAATCCATAGTCGGCGGCCTGATGCTCGACAATCAGGTCTGGGACAAAATCAGCTCCAAATTATGCGAGGCGGATTTTTATCGCACCGAACATCGCATCCTCTTTCACGCCATTGCTGACCTGGCCAAGCGCGATCAGCCCTTTGATGTGGTGACGCTGCTCGACACCCTGAAATCCAATAATCAACTGGATGATGCCGGCGGTGAAAGCTATTTATTTGAATTGGCCAACAACACGCCCAGCGTAGCCAATGTGGGCGCTTACGCTGATATCGTGCGCGAAAAATCGGTGCAGCGACAGCTCATCAGCATCGCGGGGGAAATTGCGGATTCTGCCTACAATCCGGCTGGCCGCGAAGTACCGGAGCTGCTCGATTTTGCCGAAACGAAAGTGTTCGCCATTGCCGAACAAACCGGTGGAGACGGCGGCCCGGAAAGCATCAAGTCCATTCTGGTGCGCACGGTTGAAAAAATCGATTCGCTGTATCATAACGGCGACTCCATCACGGGGATTGCAACCGGTTTGACCGGGCTTGATGAAAAAACTTCCGGCCTTCAGCCATCTGACTTAATCATTGTCGCCGGTCGTCCATCCATGGGTAAAACCACCCTCGTCATGAACATGGCTGAACACGCCGCCATTCAGAACGGCAAACCAGTGCTGGTGTTTTCCATGGAAATGCCCTCCGATTCACTGGCCATGCGGATGATGTCGTCGCTCGGGCGCATCGATCAGCACCGTATCCGTACCGGAAAGCTGGAGGATGCTGACTGGCCGCGCGTCACCTCGGCGGTGCATATGTTGTCGGAAGCCCCTTTGTTTATCGATGATACCCCGGCTTTAAGTCCATCGGAAATGCGCGCCCGCGCCCGGCGCCTGGCCAAAGAGCATGGGCAATTGGGCTTGATTGTGGTCGACTATTTACAGTTGATGAAAATTGCCGGCTTCAAAGCCGAAAACCGCACCGCGGAAATTTCGGAAATTTCACGCAGCTTGAAATCACTGGCCAAGGAATTGAAAGTGCCAGTGGTAGCCCTGTCCCAGTTAAATCGAAGCCTTGAGCAACGTCAGGACAAACGTCCGGTGATGTCGGATTTACGGGAATCGGGCGCGATTGAGCAGGACGCCGACGTGATTTGCTTTATTTATCGGGATGAAGTTTATAACGAAGACAGCCCGGAAAAAGGGGTGGCGGAAATCATCATCGCCAAACAACGTAACGGCCCAATCGGCAAAGTTCGAGTGGCCTTCCTCGGCCAATACACACGTTTCGAGGATTTGGCATTTAGCGGCTATCAGGAAATGGAATAAACATGTCCCGATCGACAGGGGTTCAAATTGACGCAGCCGCCTTGCGGCACAATCTGGCTCAGGTTCAGCGCCATGCACCCGGGCGGGCGATTATTGCCATGGTCAAGGCCAACGCTTACGGCTGCGGACTTGCCTCGGTGGTGCCGGTTATCGAGGATCAGGTTCACGCCTTGGGCGTGGCCTGCCTCGAAGAGGCCATGGCCATTCGCAAGCTCGGTGTACAGCGCGATTGCGTCCTGGTTCAGGGCGTTTTCAGCGCGGACGAATGGCCAGTCGCCGCAGAAATGGGCTGTTATTGCGTCTTGCATCAGCCGCATCAATTGCGCTGGTTGCTGGACAATCCCTTGCCACGCAAAATCCGCGTCTGGGTCAAAGTCAACACCGGCATGAATCGTCTGGGCTTTCGCCCCGATGAAGTTTACGAGGTACTGAGCGCTCTCAACGCCTGTCCCTGGGTCGATGACGAGCTGGGGCTGATGACCCATTTCGCCAACGCTGACGAGCCAGATAATCCTGCCAATCTGCAACAAATACAGTTGTTTCAGGATCTGAATTTACCCAATATTCCGTTAATAAAAAGCATGGCCAACTCGGCAGCCATCATGGCCTTGCCCGAGTCTCATGCCGATATGGTCCGTCCGGGTATCATGTTGTATGGCGTGTCGCCGTTCAGTCATCAAAACGGCAAGCAGTTGGGCTTGATGCCCGTGATGCGTTTTATGTCAACGATCAGCGCCATTGGCCACTGCAAAGTTGGTGAGCGCGTAGGATACGGCGGCACCTGGCTGGTGCAACGACCTTCTATCATCGGGGTAGTGGCAGCGGGATACGGCGACGGGTATCCGCGCCATATCGCCGCGAACACACCAGTCGCGGTTCGGGGGTATCAGGCACCGATAGTGGGGCGGGTATCCATGGACATGATCACGGTGGATTTAACCGATTGCCCGGGCGTGGGAGTAGGGGATGCGGTTGAATTGTGGGGCGAAAATGTACCGGTTGAGACCATAGCGAACAAAGCCGGCACCATCGCTTACGAATTATTGTGTCAATTTTCACCACGAGCGTCGTAACTTGTGGATAATATATAAACGCGATGGTAGAATTGCAGTCGATTTTGAATTTCTGATAACACAGGTGAATACATGAAAAAATTAGTTTTGGCATCTCTCGCGTTGTCAGCCTGTTTGACGGGTTGTGCACAAATAAACAATGAAGGCGTCGGTACGGTAACCGGCGGTGTCGTGGGCGGCCTGTTGGGCAGCCAGTTCGGCGGTGGTTCAGGACGCGTGTTGGCAGCCGGCGGCGGCGCTTTACTCGGCGCATACCTCGGCGGCAACATCGGCCGTACCATGGACAGACTGGACAGACTGGAAATGCAAAGAGCCCTGGAAACCGCACCAGTCGGCCGCGCCGTCACCTGGAAAAACCCGGACAACGGCAACAGCTACACCGTCAAACCCACCAAAACCTACTACGCCAACCAACAACCATGCCGTGAATACACCACGCATGCGTTGATCGGCGGAAAATCCCAGGAAATTTACGGTAAAGCTTGCCGTAAAGCGGATGGATCGTGGAAGGTTGTTAATTAGTATTAACCTGCCTCGATCTGACTGCGAACTGTAGGTTGCGGCCCTGGCCCAACATGGTCGTACACCGAACGATCGTTGTTGGGCCAGGGCCGCAACCTACAGGTTCGCAGCGAGATCTTCCTGAGCGGGTAGGTTGTGGCCCTGGCCCAACAATGCCGTGGTACAATTCCGATTCCGCTCAATAACGCTCCCATATGCTATAATAAAACACAGGTTAGCCGTGTTTTTTTAACCTCGCAGGGAGTTCATCATGGCCTATTTGATTTATTCCATTCTTCCCAACCCACGACGTCCCATCGTCTATATCGATCCCGATACCAGCGTGACAGACTGCGTGAAAAAGATGAATGATGACAACATCGGTGCGCTCGTTGTCCCTAACGAAACGGATCTGCCCGGCATGCTCACCGAACGCGACCTCGTCCGTTCCTGCCTGCTGAAAGGTCTGGATCCCAATACCGCAACCGCCAAAGACATTGCCTTTCAAGATGTAAGCGTTTTAAACATCAATGAAACAGTCGAAAAAGCAATGGAAACGATAACCAATACCCGTCGCCGTCACGTATTAATCAGTGATAACGGTGAGTTGGTGGCCATCGTATCGATTGGTGACGTGCTGCTTCATTTGCTCGAAGACAAGGCACAGGTGATCAAGCATCTGGAAAATTATATTACCACGTGATAACGTGGTTTTTGGTTTCTCTACAGGAAGACACATGCGGATATGGCAAAAGGGATGGCTGGCGGTTTTTTTATTCGGTTTTTTATCCATGGCTTGGGCAAGCAGCGCGCCGCCCGTCTGGTTGACCAAAGAAGCGGATAATCAAACGCGTTTACGAGTCGATCTGTTTTTGTCGACCACGTGTCCGCATTGTCAGCAAGCCGATCATTTTTTTCAAAAAATCGAATCGACCACGCCCTGGATTCAGG
>Ga0075012_10001672_pt1 | contig 22318 bp, 21 predicted proteins | sample All_14_2_FD_71474 | JGI IMG/M metagenome (GOLD analysis project Ga0075012, IMG submission 71474) | Freshwater microbial communities in response to fracking from Pennsylvania, USA - Allegheny Zone_MetaG_DW_15 | ecosystem: Environmental > Aquatic > Deep subsurface > Groundwater > Drilled...
GAAGAATACGTCGGCGATTTTGAACATCGCAACGAAGATGCCAATGGTACCAAGGAGCTTGCCGAATTCAATGTGAATTCCGACAGACTCTTGGATGCTGTGCTCAAGATTCGTCGTGACTCCATTGGAGGTGATGAACCAGCCGATGGCGATGAATGCGGCACCGAGCAGGATTGAGCCGATAAGGGCGCCTGATCCAGTCTTTTTAATTGCGGTTTCTTGACTCATGTGGATGGTGATCCAGTGTGTTTAAAAATTCTTGATGAGGGTCATGTCGGGCGTAGATTCCCAGAAGCTACGCCCGAAAAATGTCGATCGAGGCTGGCTTAACCGCGGAAGGCGCCAGCGCCAACGAAGACGGTGAGCAGGAAGACAAGTTCAACAAACGCGAGAGCGATGAGCATAGCTGTTTGGAGCTTACCGATTGCTTCTGGTTGTCGAGCCATGCCTTGCATAGCGCCGTATCCGATGAGGCCGAGGCCAATTCCGCAACCAATGGCGGCCATTCCGAGTGCGAGTGGGAGCATGTTTTTCTAGTTTCCTTTAGAGTGTTTCTTGCGATTGCTTAGATCGAATGAAAACGTTTTAGTGTGCAGGAGCTGTTTCTCCGTGAGCTGCATGGTCGTGATCTTCTTCGTGCTCATCTTCATGATGAGTGACGAGGGAGAGGTAGACGGCAAACAGCAAGCAGAAGATGAGCGCTTGCACAACACAGGTGAGGAGCTTGATTGGGAAGAGAAAGTCTCCGAAGTTGAGCCAGGGCACGCCATATTGTGCACCGAGCTTATTCATGGCGATGACGGCTTCTCCGCCTCCATAAATGTTTCCGTAGAGACGCAAGCTCAGGGAGACGTTTTTCATTGTCTCCGAGATGATTTCGATGATAAAGATCATGAGAGTGATCGGGATCATCGCGAGGGGAAGTTTTGGACCGGCGAAGTGCCGGAAGTGACCAACAACGCCGTTGGCTTTCATTCCTTCGAATTGGACATAGCCGACAGCGATGAGGGCCATTCCGAGGTTGAAACTGAGATCTGAGGTGGGTGAAGCGTGGATGAGAAGAGCTAAGAGATTACCAACGAAGATTGTGAGCCAGAAGACAATCATCATGGGGATGTATTTTCGACCGTGGGCGCCAATGATGCCGACCGCGAGGCCCTCGATAAAAACATAAAGCTGCTCAAGCAGCTTGGTTGTGGTTTTTGTGAAAAACTTTTTGTTGAGTCCCCCTTTTGCGGATGCGAGGAAACCGACAATAACAATAAATACGATCGCAATAAGAAGCATTAGCCCGTAGAAACTGGGAAGTGGCGGAACGGCAGCGTGTCCACCGCCTTCGCCTGAATCGGCGCCAGCAGCAAGGAGCATATTGAATCTGAAAAGAAGATCCATGGTGTTTCGCGTTTAATCGTGCTGGCTCTTGAGCGTAGCCCGGACGACCGCGAGGGAGTATACCAAGACAATTCCCAGACCAAAGGCGAGGGGACCTGTGGTTCCTAAAGTGCGGGTGTATAACCAGCCTCCGATGAGGGCGGGGAACTTGAGAATTAGTGCTGAAATGAGTACGGGTATGGGGAGTGGAGGTTGCGGTTTAGGTTCAAATTTGTGGCTAAAGAAATAGACTCCAGCCCATAGTCCTAAAAAACTAATAATTCCGGAAACTCCCCCGGTCAAAAGGGCAATTGCGGTTTGAAGGGTGGGACTCACTTATTTAATCTTTGAGTTGTGTAGATGGCGAATGTAACGCCGAAGAGGGCTCCGAGCATGAGGAGTCCGGACGACCACTTTAATGTTGCGGTTGCGGGGGTGCCGACGGCGTTATCGATGAGCATACCGACGCCATACATAAATAGAGGCGTTCCGATGATTGAGTACGCGACGGTCAGGCCGACTCCGATCCCCCGGGCTTCGGTTGGGGTCATGCCACTTGAATTGTTTGATTCTGGTTTAAATTTGTCAGCGCTCTTGCGGGCGGTTTGGACGCGGTTTCCGATGGAGTCGAGTTTGTCGTTGAAATCTTTGTCGATTTGATTCATTGAGTCGCGGGCAGCGTCGGCGATTTCGGTGGTTCCGGCGTGGAGGTCTTCGACGTTCGGTCTTTCAGAGTTCTGATTTTCTGGGGTCTCGTTTTTATCCACTATTTTCGTAGTGTATCTCGCCGGGGCATTAGTGCTTCTTGTAAGATTGTGCGAGAGTCTATAAAGAAAGTATATGGCGGAGCAATCATCGGGGCGGGGTTTGGATATGGAGGTTCAGTTCCTAAAGGGGGTTGGGCCGAAGTCGGCGATGGTTTTGGCGAAGCTGGGATTACGGACGGTCGAGGATGTGCTTTGGTATTTGCCCCGTCGTTATGATGATCGTCGTAATTTGCCGCAGCTTGTGATGTTGAAGCCGGGGGAGGCTCAGAGTGTTCGAGGTCGGTTGATTGGGGTGCAGACTCGCCGGATAAGTGGGGGTCGGGTGATGATTCAGGCGGTGCTTGATGATGGGTCGGGGCAGGTTACTTTGACGTGGTTCAACCAGCCATGGGTGGCGCGCGAATTGCAGAAAGTTGATGGGGAGGTGATGGCCTTTGGGACGGTGAAGGAGGGGCGAAGTCGCCAGTTGGAGATTGCGAGTCCGGAGTGGGAGGCAGTGGATGAGGAGGATGATTCGGGGGAGTTTGCGAAAATTGTTCCGGTTTACGGCTTGAGTGAAGGGGTTCCTCAGAAAACGGTACGGAAGGCGGCGGCGAGTGCAATTGAGTATTTTTCTGACCTTTTGGTTGATCCTTTGCCAGCGGAGTTTAGGACGGCGAATAGACTGGCACCGCTGGCGAAGGCTTTGCGGGTGATGCATCAGCCGGGGAGCATGGATCAGCTTGAGGTGGCCCGGCACAGGTTGGTTTATGAGGAGTTTTTGTATCTGCAGTTGGTGTTGCAGATGCGTCGGAACGCGGTTCAGCAGGAGGTGGGGATTGGCTTTCGGTTAGCGGATATAGGGAAACTGGAGATGCAGGATGGGGGAGGTTTATTTGGGGCGAGTCAGTTGGATACGCGAGATTTGGAAACGCAGGCGAGGGAGATGTTTCCATTTGAACTGACGGGTGCTCAGAATCGGGTGGTGCGCGAGATCTGGTCGGACATGGCGCGGGCTTTTCCGATGAACCGTTTGGTGCAAGGGGATGTGGGGAGTGGGAAGACGGCGGTCGCGGCGAGTGCGATGTTGGGAGCGGTGCGGTGTGGATATCAGGCGGCGATGATGGCACCGACGGAAATTTTGGCGGAGCAGCATTTTATTAACTTGAAAAAGCTCTTTGAACCGATTGGAATTTCAGTTAACCTTCTGGTTGGAAAGCTTGTGGCGCGTGAAAAGCGTCGGTCGATGGAGAAAACGGCAAGTGGAGAAGCGCAGATTACGGTGGGGACACATGCTTTAATCAGTGAGGGGGTTCAGTTTAGAAAATTGGGATTTGTAGTTATTGATGAGCAGCATCGCTTTGGGGTGATGCAGCGGTTGAGCTTGCGGCAGAAGGGGGTCGAGAATCCGGATGTTTTGGTTATGACGGCGACTCCGATACCTCGGACATTGACTATGAGCCTTTATGGCGATTTGGATTTGAGTGTGATTGATGAATCGCCTCCGGGTCGGAAAGCGATCAGGACGCATTGGAAACGGCCCGTTCATCGGGAGCAGGTTTATCAGACGGTTCGGGATTTGGTGAAGGAGGGGCGGCAAGCATATTTTGTTTGTCCGATGATTACGGAGAGCGACAAGATGCAGACTCAGGCGGCGGAGGATTTGCACTATCGCTTGACGCATGAGACGTTCCCGGATTTGCGGATTGGGCTTTTGCATGGTCAGATGAAATCGGCGGACAAGGAGGCGACAATGGATTTGTTTCGGGCGGGGGAACTTGATGTTTTGGTGAGTACGGTAGTGATTGAAGTTGGGGTTGATGTTCCGAATGCGAGTGTTATGGTGATTGAGGATGCGAATCGGTTTGGATTGGCCCAGTTGCACCAGTTACGCGGACGCGTTGGGCGAGGGCAACATCAGAGTTACTGCATTTTAGTTGCGGATGGAACGACGGGAGACGCGGAGCAGCGGTTGAGTGTTTTGGAAAAGACGACGGATGGGTTCCGGATTGCCGAAGAGGACTTGAAGATTCGGGGGCCAGGGGACGTGATGGGGACTCGTCAGAGCGGGATGCTCGAGTTTCGGGTTGCTGATTTGATCAATGATGGCCCGGTGCTAGAGCAGGCTCGGCAAGGGGCGATTGCGATATTGGACGAGGATCCGACTTTGAGTTTGCCGAAACATGAACTTATGCTTCAACGAGTGCGGGAGCGGCGCAGTGATGAGGCGATGATTTCAGTTAGTTAGAAATACTTGCATCGGCAAATGCCAGCAATTGGGCCCGGATGATCGTTAAATCTAGTTTCCGAAGATAAGATTGAAATTGATGAACGTTCCCGAATTAACGATGCACGAACTGAAGACTCTTCTGGCCGAACCGAATGAGATTGTGCTCATTGATGTTCGAGAGAATGAAGAACTGGAAAACGGAGTTTTGGAAGGGGCGATTCATATTCCGATGGGGCAGATTCCGGAGCGCATTGATGAGCTGAATCCGCAGGCTAAGACGGTGGTGATTTGCCGGACGGGGAACCGGAGTCGCAAGGTTACGGAGTATCTGGTTTCACATGGCTTTGTTGATGCATCGAATATGTGCGATGGCATGAACGGCTGGGCCCGCGAAATTGACTCTTCGATGTCAGTTTATTGAGATTTGGTCGGGATTACTTCTGTCGCGTGAATTTTCGTTTTGGTTTTTTGGAAGGTCCGGCAGCGGCTCGGGCTTTGATGAGCTCAGCGGCTTGTTCGATCGTGACGGATTGCGGATCGGTGCCTTTGGGGATCGTTGCGTTGGTTGTTCCGTCGGTGACGTAAGGGCCGTAACGACCACTCATAACTTTGATGGGCCCGGCACAGCCCTCGGCTTCTCCGAGTTCTTTGAGGGGTTCGGGAGCTCCAGCCTTGCGGCCTTTGCCACCTTCGGCGATGAGTTGCAGGGCGGCTTCGACGGTGAGGTCGGGAGCGGTTTTCCATTCGCCAGCATTGGCGTTTTGGGTTCCGGTTTGAAGATAGGGGCCGTAGCGTCCGAGGAGAAGATTGATGGGATCGCCGGTTTCGGGATGCGTTCCAATGACTTTTGGATAGCTCGTGAGGATGCCGAGGTCTTCTTCGGTGAGTTGGGCCGGGGTAACTCCGGGGGGGAGACCGACTCGGGTTGGCTTGACTTTGGCTTCGACTTCTTCTTCGGTTTGTTCGAGCTCAAGATAGGGACCAAATCTCCCCGTTTTGCTGAGGATGGCGCGTCCAGTTTTGGAATCGGTTCCGACAGATTCGGGGCCCTTAGCTCTTTGTTCGAGAAGGATCAATGCTTGGTCGTAGGTGAGATCGGCAGGAGCGAGGTCTTCGGGAATTGACGCCGTGTTGCCAGCACCACCTTCGCCACGCTGGATGAAGGGGCCGTTTCGGCCGATTCGGATGACAATATCTTCGCCCAGGGGGATGTGGGGGAATGGTATTTCCGGTCCTTCTTTTTCGACTTTATCGAGGATTCCGGGTTCTTTTTTGTCACCGTAATAGAATTCGCGGAGATGGGCGACCATGTCGCGGCTACCGTCGGCGATTTCGTCGAGCTCATTTTCCATTTCGGCGGTGAAGCCGATGTCGATGAGCTTGGGGAAACTGCCTTCGAGGAGTTGGGTGACGGCGAACGCGGTGAACGTTGGCACGAGTTGATTGGCGGCTTTGAAGACGTATCCGCGATCTTGAATTGTGCCGATGATGCTGGCGTAAGTTGAGGGGCGTCCGATGCCTTCGGCTTCGAGTTTTTGCACAAGGGATGCTTCGGTGTAGCGAGCGGGTGGCTTTGTGCTGTGCTCAGTTGCTTCGACGGCGTTCAGGTCGATTTGAGCCGGGACTTGATCACCTTTTTTGAGTTCGGGGAGAAGGGTTTCCTTGTCTCCAATTTCGGCATCGGGGTCATCGAATCCTTCGACATAGACGCGGAGGAATCCGGGGAATACAATTCTTTTACCGGTGGTTGAGAATGTGTATGAATTTGAATCGAGTTCGGTGAGGAGTTCGGCTCGGGTTCGTTCAACGCGGGCGGGGTTCATTTGGCAGGCGATTGTGCGCTTCCAGATGAGATCGTAGAGTTTGAATTGCTCATCGGTCAGCTTGGATTTGATGCTTGCAGGAGTTCGGCTGAGGTCAGTGGGGCGGATTGCTTCGTGGGCTTCCTGAGCGTTTTTGGCTTTTGATTTGTAAACTTTGGGGGAGGCGGGGAGATATTCCTTGCCGTACATGTTTTGGATGACTTCGCGCGCCTCTTGCACGGCACGCTCGGCGAGACTGAGGGAGTCAGTTCTCATGTAAGTGATGAGACCGGTTGAACCTCCGCCGATGTCGATCCCCTCATAGAGGTTTTGGGCGACTTGCATGGTGCGCCGGGCGGGGAATCCGAGTTTTCGGTTGGCCTCTTGTTGGAGGGTGGAAGTCATGAATGGGACAGGAGGATTTTCGACGCCGGGTTTGGTTTCGACATCGGTGACTGTCCAGGGAGTATTGGCTTTGAGTTTTTCTGCCAGGGGTTTTGCTTGGTCAATTTTGAGCCAATTTTCTTTTGGTTTTGTGAGTTCTCCGAGGCTTGAGAATGATGAGCCGTTGACGACGTTTGCTGCATTCACTTTGTCGAGTTTGGCTTTGAAGCTGATGTCGCCTTTGGCGAGGTTTGCGGTGATGCCAGCGTATTCGACGGTGATGAAATCACGACGTTCGCGTTCACGTATGACAACGAGTCGGACGGCGACGGATTGCACGCGACCGGCGCTGAGCTTGGGGGCGACTTTTTTCCAGAGGAGGGGGCTGAGGGTGTAGCCGTAGAGCCGATCGAGGATTCGCCGGGTTTCTTGAGCGCGGACGAGGGATTCGTCGAGTTCGCGTGGATTGGCGATTGCAGCCTTAATGGCTTCGGGGGTGATTTCGTGGAAAACGATCCGCTGAACGGTGGTGTCTTTTTTGGGTTTGAGGACTTCGAGGATGTGGTAGCTGATTGATTCGCCTTCGCGGTCTTCGTCAGTTGCGAGTAGGAGTCGAGTTGTTCCTTTCGCGGCATCTTTGAGGGCGGTTATGTGGCGTTTTTTATCGGCGGGGATGATATAGAGGGGTTCAAAATCGCCTTCGACATTGACTCCGAGCTTGGCCCATTTTTTATCTTTATGGCTTGCGGGGATGTCGGCGGCTTTTTCGGGGAGGTCACGAATGTGACCGAAACTTGCAAGAACTTCGTAGTCTTTACCGAGAAATCGGCTGATAGTACGGGCTTTAGCGGGAGATTCAACGACTACAAGAGTTTTGGCCATGATTGTTTTTAGTTGGGCGGGCTGTTTTTACCGGGGTATTGGTGTTCAGGTCAAGGAGATTATCGGGAATACCCAGAAATCTCTATGGGTCTGACGAGGGTTATGGGCTTGAAACGTCGGAAAACGGGAAAATGTAGGCCTGATGATGAGAAGGGACTGCTATTTTGGCCCGGCTCGTGCGTCTGAGAGAATGAGATGAAGGACTTTTCGATGAGGTTATTGCGATTTGGGTTGTTGTTGTCTTTTGTACTTTTTGCATCGGGGGCTTTTGCAAGCGTTGAATGGTTGGGGGTTTATTTGCAGGGTCAGAAGATTGGCTATAGCTATTCGAAGACCGAGGAAGCTGATTTAGCGGGGAAGAAAGTGGATTTGACGCTTTCAAAAATGGAGATTGGGACTCAGATGTTGGGAAGTTCGATGCGAATTGTGGTTGATAGTTCGGTTTGGATTGAGAAGGGGAAGGTTGTTCAGAGTTATTTTAAGATGACGAGTGGGGGTCGGACTTTGGCGGTGAATGCGCGTTATTCAGCGACTCAGGTGATAGCTTCGATGATTACGGAATCGGGCGAGCAGCAGAAGATTTTGGAGATTCCGGCGGGGAAGCGGATTCTGACTGATCCTCTGGAATTGGTGGAAGCGGGTTCGTTGCCGCCGGTGGGAGTAGCGATTGACGCGTTAATGTTTAGCCCGGAGACGATGGAGTTGGTTGCGATTAAGGTTGTGAACAAGGGGATTGAGGATTTGACAACTCCGGCGGGGAAAGTGAAAGCACAGGTTGTTTTTGTGGACGATCCACGGTCGCCGAGTACGATTTATTTGACATCGAAGGGCGATTTGATTAAGATGACCGGAGCGCTGGGCATTGAGATGATTCCGGAGACGGAAGCTCAGGCTCGGGAGTTTACGGGCGAAGCGACGGTTGATTTGGCGGCGGCGAGTCGGGTGACTCCTGACAAAGTGGTTCTGTGGGATGATAAAAAGGTTGAGCTTGAGTTTTCTGGCATTGATTTGAGCAAGGTGCCATCGGATAGTCGGCAGCAGGTTAAGAAATCTGAAAATAGCTGGTTGGTTACGCTTGGATTGGATCGGGAGGCGAACGCAAAGACTTTGATTGTTGATGCAGGTAAGGAACAGTCGGAGTGGGTCAAGCCAGACGTACGAGTGCCGAGCGACGATGCGGAGATGGTGAAATTGGCGAAGGCAACGATTGGTGACACCAAAACAGTTGTGGGCGCAGCACACAAGATTCATGCTTTTGTTTTTGGTGAAATGGGGGTTAATTCAGGAATTGGTGTGATGCGCGATGCGCGGGAGATTCTGGCGACGAAAGAAGGGGTGTGTCGCGACCATGCGATTTTGGCGGGAACACTTTTGCGGGCGGCAGGGATTCCGACAAAGTTTGCCAATGGGTTAGTGCTTTACAATGGTTCCTACTATTATCATGCGTGGGTCGAGTTTTGGGATGGCGACGCATGGATCGGGATGGATACGACTCGACCAGCTTTGCGACTGGGCACGGGTTATATCAAAACATCACAAGGGACTGTTGGTCAAGCACTTCAGGGATTTTTGCTTGATGGGGCTAAGATAAAAGTAATTGGGCGATAAATCGGCATGAATCATCGAGGCAAACTGTTATTTATTTTGGCGTGTGGCCTGATCGGTCTCTTTTTGAGTTTGTTGCTGTTGCCGCCGATCGTGGATGACTTTGGTCAGCGTGTATTTGCCCAGATGCGCACTGATGAAATGAACACAGTGCAGAAATCGCCTCCGGTGGCACCTGGTTCGGTGCGGAAAGATAAGAAGGAGCCAGTAAAGGAAACATCACCGGATAAGACGGGTGGTGAGAACGCCACTGATCCAGTCACGGGCACTACGGATGATCCTAAGGAACCAGAAACCGAGGGTGCGCCAGTTGAAGGATCGACAGAGAAACTGGACAGCGAACCCAAAACGGAGGAAGATCGACCGGTTCCAGCGATCAATTTGAATGCGGTAGGAGTGGAAGAGGCGGTTGCGGAAACGAAGTTTATTTCGAGTCCATTTGCAATTGGACTTTTTGGATTTATTGTTGGCTTGGCGATCGGTAGCTTTTTGATGCGTCAGGGTGAGCGGATTTCGGAGAAATGGGAAAAGTCTCCATCCGGTGACAAGTTGACGATCATGTTGGGATCGCTTGCAGGGGTGATCGCCGGGATTTTGGTTTCGATGCCATTTTTGATCGCTCTACAGGGGCGCCCTGAGGGGGCTCTGTTGACGATCGGCATGGTGGTGGGTTGTAGTGCGGCGATGATCTATTTGCTGCGGGCGCTGGGGCCGTATCTTCCTTGGGAGACGAGCGCGATGAGCCGTCGCACTGGCTTGAAGATATTGGATACGAATGTTTTGATTGATGGGCGGGTTTATGATTTGATTCGGACTGGGTTTTTGGACGGCGATTTGTATGTGCCGCAGTTTGTTTTGCTTGAGTTGCAGCATATTGCGGATTCGGCAGATAGTTTACGGCGGCAAAGGGGTCGGCGGGGGTTGGATGTTTTAAACCGGATTCGGTCGGAATTTGAGGTGGAAGTGGGGAATCGCGACCGGTATGCAGGGAGTGAAAAGGGGGAAGTCGATACGCGGTTGATGAAGCTGTGCAAGGCTTTGGGGGCGGATTTGGTTTCTAATGATTACAATTTGAACCGCACCGCTTCCGTTCAGGATATTCGGGTTTTGAATATTAATGATTTGGCATTGGCGTTGAGACCGAACGTTTTGCCGGGCGAGTTTTTGGAAGTTCAGGTGATGAAAGAAGGGAATCAGTCGGCGCAAGGGGTGGGTTACCTTGACGATGGCACGATGGTTGTTGTGGAAGGTGGGGCAGTATTGATTGGTCAAGGGCCGACGGATGTTGTGGTTTCGCAGGTTATTCAAACGGAGCGGGGCAAGATGATTTTTGCAAATGCTGATCCGGATGCGCCTTTGGAAGATTCGCCGAATCGGAGACGGTCGCCACGTGGGCAGCGGTAAAGTGTTTGCGATTTTAGTGGCCTCGGGGAGGTCGGTTCGTTTTGGTGAAGATAAGTTAGTGTTGGATTGTGGTGGAATGCCGGTTTGGGAACGAAGTTTTCGAGCTTTGGCTGGTTCGGGGGTTGTTGATGCGGTAGGGGTTGTGACCTTGCCGGATAAGGTGGTGGGGGTGCTTGAGCGATTTCCGGAAATGGGTTTTGTTGTTTCGGGCGGGGCGAGTCGGGCGGAGAGTGTTCGGCGGGGGTTGGCGGCGGTTCCGGAGGATTATGAGTTTGTATTGGTGCATGATGCGGCGCGTCCGTACGTTTCGGGCGATTTGATTCGGCGAGTTGTAGATGGGGTGAAAGACCACGGCGCGGTATATCCGGTTGTGGGGGTTTCGGATACGGTTCGGCTGGACGGGGCATTGATAGACCGGGCGAAGCTCGTTGCGGCTCAGACACCGCAGGCAGCGCGGACGGAATGGTTGAAAGCGGCGATGGAGAATCCGGCCGAGTTGACGGATGAGATGGCTTATTTGCAAGAAGCGGGGTTTGAGATTGTGGCGGTTGAAGGAGATCCGGCGAATAAGAAGATCACGAATCCGGGTGATGTGGTATACGAAATGGAGATACGAACTGGGTTTGGCTATGATGTGCACCGCTTTAGTGAAGAGGCGGATCGTCCACTTTGGCTGGGGGGAGTTGAATTTGATGATCGACCGGGGTTAGAGGGTCATAGCGATGCGGATGCGTTGCTTCACGCGATTGTGGATGCGCTTTTGGGGGCGGCAGCATTGGGGGACATTGGCGTGCATTATCCGCCGAGTGATGCTCAGTGGAAAAATTGTGCATCGATTCGATTTGTAAAAGAAACTTCTCTCTTGTTAAACAAAGAAGGTTGGCGTATAGTGAATGTAGATGCGACGGTGGTTGCAGAACGCCCGCGGGTCATGCCAAGGGCGGCGGAAATTCGGCAAGTTATTTCGGATGCACTTGGGATTTCGATTGACCGTGTGAGCGTGAAAGCGACCACGAACGAAAAGCTGGGTGCAATTGGAAACTCTGAAGGAATTGCGGGATATGCCGTGGCAACAATCCGCCGATAAAAAGAGTGGAAAGATAGACCATGCTGGAAGTTCTTGTAAGAAATGCGCACGGAAATTTGACAGAAACGAACAAGGAATATGCATCGCAGAAGCTAGGGAAACTGGATCGGTATTTTAGTGCCGCCAACCGAGTGGAGCTCGCCCATACGGAAGATAAGCGGGGCGAGCATAAGATTGAGGTAACGGTTTATGCCGATGGGGTGATGCTTCATGGCAATGAGCGTGATAGTAACCTGAATGCGGCGATTGATAAAGTTGTTGATAAGTTGGAATCGCGGCTTAGGCGGTTGAAATCAAAATTGATAAAGCGGCATCGGGGTCATGGTGTTGAAATGCCGATGGGCTTGGAAGAGGTTCCATTTGCGGAAGCTCAGATGGCGGAAGATAGTGGTCATATTGCCGAGCACCGGAGTTATTCGATGAAGCCGATGACGGTTGAGGAGGCATCACTTCAACTTGAGCTCATGGATCATGAATTTTTTGTCTTTAGGAATGCGAAGACGGATGAAGTTGAAGTAATTTATCGCCGTGATAAAGGCGGTTTTGGCGTGATGTCGCCGGCTTCGTAAGTTAGTTTGGACTCTGAGTTAACTGAATGGCGAGAGTGAGGAGATGAACCTCGCTCGCGCCATTTTTTACGAGTTCTTCGGCGCATGCGATGGCGGTTCCACCCGTTGTGATGACGTCATCTATGAGGAGGACGCGGGCTCCGTTGAGGGGCGTTGGACAAGCGAAAGCGTCAATGAGGTTGGTGAGCCGATCTTTGGCGTTGAGGCCAACTTGGGGTTTGGTGTAGCGCGTTCGTTTGAGATAGTTTGGTTGGATGATCGATTTTGGGAATGCTTGGGTGAGTAGTTCTGATTGGTTGAAGCCACGTTCGGAACGGCGAGCCCGGGCGATGGGGACGGGGATGATGACATCGTAGGAGTTTGTTAAGTGTTTGTCGGCGTGAGCTTTTAAAATTTGGCTGAGGGGTTCGGCGAGGGGGGTGATGCGATCGAATTTGAGTCGCTTGATGGCTTCATCGGCACCAGTTTCATAGAGATACGGGGCGTGAATGCTTTTGAGAGGTTTGGGAGTAGGGAGGTTGGATTGCGCGGGAGTGAATTTTGATTTGCAGGGTTCGCAGAGTCCTCGGGGGCCAAGTTTGCCGCAGAGTCCACATTTAGGAGGGTAGATCAGGTCGAGGAGGATTTGGAGAATTTGTAGAGTTTACATTTTGGCAGAGACAAAAAAACCACCGAACTCCAGTGAGAGGTTCGGTGGCTTTTATATCCTTAGGCGACTATGCTTCAGGATGAGTATTTAGTTTTATTTACGACTCGCCTTGCGTATGGCCGAAGAACGGCTCAAACGGGATAAGCCCGAGTCTGGTCGCGGCGCGCAGAGCCTGCACGCGGTTGTTGACTTGCAATTTTTGATAGATGTTTGCCAAGTGGAAGTCAACTGTTCGTTTTGACACGACCATTTTGTCTGCCGCTTCTTGGCTGGAGTGGCCCTGAGCGATTAAGCTCAAGACTTTAACTTCTGTCGGCGTCAGTCGGACGCCCCGTGGTGATTCGCTACTTCTTGATGTTCCAGGCATTGCCATTTAACCCATTCCTCGCTTTTTTGTTTGCCGCCTGTGTTGTTTCTTCCATACGCATACAGGTTTTTGAGATGTCTGGGCCGGATTTTTCAAAAATTCACCACTTTAGGTTCAAATTGAGACAACTTGGGCCCCAGCCGCTGGTAGGCAGGGAATGAGAGCTGGCTCATAGTCTTTGACTCCCGAACGGTAATTTTGTTCGGTTTCATTAAGAAATTGGTCGAGGTGCGGGGTTTGTACGAGGGCGACGGCGGCACCGCCAAACCCTGCTCCGGTGAGTCTGGCACCGATGCATCCGGCGGACTGGAGGGCAGATTGAACCATCTGATCGAGTTCGGGACAGGAGACTTCGTAATCGTCGCGGAGGGAGGTGTGACTGGCGACCATGAGCGATCCGATTTGGTTGAGGTCACGACTTTCGAGGGCGGCAGCGAATTGTTTTGTTCGTTCGATTTCTGTGATGACGTGGCGCGCCCGTTTTTTTACAGTGGGGTTGAAGATGAGGTCGAGGAGGGTGAGGTTTGCTTCGCGGAGGGAGGGGAGGTCGAGGATTCGGCACGCTTCTTCGCACTGGGCACGGCGTTCGTTGTAACCTGATTCGGCGAGAGATCGGGGGACACCGGTGTCGAGGACGACGATAGTGATTCCATCGGGAATTGGGACAGGGGTGATTTGGAGGGTGGGGATATCTATTTGAAGGGCGTGACCCTCGACGCCGCAAGCGGATGCAAGTTGATCCATGATTCCGCAGTTGACACCGACATATTGATTTTCGCCAAGTTGGCAGAGTTGGGCAAGCTTGACGGGAGTGTGGCGGAGTTGATCGATGGAGTTCCAGGCGGTAGCAGTGGCGAGGAGGAGAGCGGCGCTACTTGAAAGTCCTCCGCCTGCGCTGGGGAGGTTGGAGGAGATTGCGATGTTGAGGGGTGTTTTTGCACCGATTGCCCATGCGGTGGCGGCAGGGTATTTGCTCCACGATTCAGGGGCTGGCATGGTTGGGGGGAGAAGGAATGGATCGCCGTGCCCGAGTTCGGTTGACGTAAGGTGATTGAGATCGTCGCGGGACGGGCCGACGGCGCAGGTGATGCCGAGGTTGATGGCCGCAGGGAAGACAAGCCCATCGTTATAATCGATGTGTTCCCCGATGAGGTTAACGCGTCCGGGGGCGTGGGTGACGAGGGTTGGTTCGGTGCCGAATGTCTCACGGAAAAGGGTTATTGCGCTTTGGTTCATTTGAATCAGGAAATTTGGTTACCTGGTAACGATACTTGGGTTAGTCACTGGGATGCCGGGAATAAGGATTTTGGTGCGTGGTGGCTCTTGCCGCCTAACAGGGCCACTCGCACTTTTATTTCTAGTATATTGGCGGCATGAGTCAGCAGGAAATCGTGAGCCGGGTGCAAACCTGGCTCCGCGATCATGAAGAAGAGATGCTCGCCGATTTCCAGGCGGTATTACGTTTTCCATCGCTTGAAGAACCGGCATTGCCGAACGCTCCATTTGGTCAGGCGAATCGCGACGCTTTGGATTGGGCTTTGGGGAAAGCTGAGGAAGCGGGTATGGCGACTACGGATATGGAGGGTTATTGTGGTTATGCTGAGTTTGGCAGTGGAAAAGCTATGGTGATGACGATGGGGCACCTGGATGTTGTTCCGGTGGGGCCGGGCTGGAAACACGAACCTTTTGGGGCAGAGATTGATGGTGGTTATGTTTATTCGCGGGGGGCGAACGATGACAAGGGTCCGACGATTGCGATGTTTTATGCGGCTCGGGCAGTGAAGGAATGTTGGCCGGATGTTCCGGTGCGAATTCGGAGTTTGTTTGGTTGTAATGAGGAGAGCGGGTTTGCTTGTGTAAAGCATTACATGGAGTCGGGTGAGGTTCCGACTTTGGGGGTTGCGCCGGATGCGGGATGGCCATGTATTCACGGCGAGAAGGGGATTGCAGACTTTTTGGTGGCTTGGAAAGTTTCGGCAGGGGATCTGACCGTTTTGGAAATGACGGGAGGACAGAGGCCCAATATTGTGATTGATTCTTTTGTTGTTCGGGTGAGGGTGTCGGAGACTTATCGGGCCGCAATGGAGATGCACATTGCCGAATCTTGGGATCGGAATTTGAGCTTTGAATGGGCGGGTGATGTGCTGTCGATTTCGGGTGCTGGGAAGGCTGCGCACGGGGCATATCCGCATGGCGGCGATAGTGCGGCGATTCGGGTTTTGAGGTTTTTGAAGGAGTCGGCACCGCTGGCCCAGGAGCGTGAGTTCCGGTATTTGCATGCCTTGCCGCACATTGGCGGGGATGGGATTGGAATTTCTGGTTCGGATGAACCGAGTGGTTCATTGACTTGTAATTTGGGGGTGGTTGAGACTGTGGAAGAGGAAGTTCGGTTTACGTTGAACGTTCGGTATCCGGTGACGTTTGATGGAGATGAATTGCGGAGATTATGCGAGGCACATTTGGCGCAGTTGCCGGGCGATTTTAGGTTGATGAGCATGAGTGACAGCAAGCCCCTTTATTTTCCGCTTGAGCATCCTTTGGTGAAGACGATTTGCGAGGTTCATGAGGCGGAAACCGGGGAGAAGATCGAACCGGGCACGATGGGAGGCGGAACTTATGCTCGGGCAGTTCCGAACTGTGTGGCGATTGGTACGGGCTGGGAAGGGGATGGTCCGGCGCATGAAACGGACGAGCGACTGGCGATCAGCAGTTTGAACCGCATGGCCCAGATTTATGGGCATTTATTGGTGCGACTTGCTCAGGAAGCGGAAAAGCTTGTATAAACGCCTATAACGTTATGTATAAGGGCATCCGCAATTTGCATAAATGGGCAGGTCTGGTGGCATGCCTATTTTTGATGGTGATTTCTTTCACAGGTTTTTTCTTGGCCATCAAGGGGAAATTGGATTGGATGCGTCCGGAGACTCAGACGGGCGGAGAGTACGCGTCGGTTTCGGATTTGGTGCCGGTTGGCCTCGTTATGGAAGCGGCATTTTTGGCAGATTATGCTGAGCTTAAGACGCTTGAAGATATTGATCGACTGGAGTATCACGCAGAGGATCGAGTCTGGAAAGTGTTGAGTAAGAAGGGGTATCGGGAAGTTCAGATCGATGCGGTATCGGGGGAGATTTTAAGTAAGGGTCAGCGGAACGACCAGATGTTTGAAGATTTGCATGATATGAGCTTTTTTGCAAAGTTTTGGCACGAGTGGGGTTTGCCCGTGGTTGGCTTTTTGCTTTTTTGGTTGAGTTTGAGCGGGGTTATTATGTTCTTTGTTCCGGTTTTCCGGCGGTGGAAATTTAACAAGGGCAAAAAGAAAGAGACTCCAGCAAAATAAGCTGAAGTCTCTTTTGAGTGTTTTCTTTTTGATATTACTTGCGTCGTCGCTTTGCAGCGGCGGCGAGGGCAGCTACGGCGAGGACGGTCATGGTTGCGGGTTCGGGAACGGGGCTGTATTGGCCGGGGTTACCGACGTTTGTTGATCCAACGGCATTGTATGAACCGTAAAGGTCACCGACGAATGAGGCTTCCCATGCGGAATTGTTGTTGGTACCGAGAACGGCAAGTGAACCGTTGCGGCTGGTGCCGGAGACGCTACCGGTGTAGCTTAAGGAGTCAATGAGAGTGCTCGTTGCGTCGAAAATGTTGATTGTGTCGCCTGAACCGAGGTTGTTAGTGACTCCACCAACAATTTTGACGGCAGCGGAGAGGTTCCAGCCGGTGCGAAATACTTCAACGTCGGCTTCTTCAACGAAGAGGACGGATTCGCCGGCATTGACCACGCCGAGACCGGAAAGGTCAAAGACTCCGGGGATTGCGCTATCGTCATCGTAGCTCCAACCGGCGAGATCGATTGCTGATCCGCCGATGTTGGTGAGTTCAACATATTCGTCATAGGTTCCACCGTGGGCGAATTCGGTGATGCGAATTTGTGATTGTGCCGTAACAACTGATGTCAGGGCGATAGTGAGCAAAAGAGCTTTTGTGATTTTCATATGTTTTCCTTCTCCAGAAAGGAGTTTGCCAGTCAGATAGTTGAACCTGGCGACTGCCCTAGGTTTCGTTAAGAACGTTATGGAGATGTTAAATTGAGAACGGTATTGGGACAAGGTTAAGGAGCCTTAACGGTATGCCAGTAGTTTTGCGGGGTATGGAGTTGAGTCCTGGTTGGGGTTTGAAGGTTGGGAGACACTGGGCAGGTGAGATTACGATATGAGTTGATTGCGACCTGTCCGCATACGGGGGCGAGGCGAGGGCGCATTCATACGGCGCATGGCGTGGTGGAGACTCCGACGTTTATGCCGGTGGGAACTCAGGGGAATGTTAAGACTTTGGGAAGTGAGGATTTGGAGACGGCGGGGTTTAAGTTAGTACTGGCGAATACTTATCATTTGAGTTTGCGGCCGGGGGATGAACTTGTCGAACGGTTTGGGGGTTTGCATGAATTAATGAGTTGGCGCGGTCCGATTTTGACGGATAGTGGGGGGTATCAGGTGATGAGCTTGAGCGACCGCAATAAAGTTGATGATGAGGGGGTTACTTTTAAGAGCCATTTAGATGGACGAGAGATTTATCTGACACCGGAACGGAGCATGGAGATACAGGCTCGGTTGGGGGTTGATATCGCGATGTGCTTGGATCAGTGCCCGCCTTATCCTTGTTCGCGGGATGAAGCGGCGGCAGCGATGGTGAGGACGCATAAATGGTTGCCGAGAAATTTAGCGGCGAAAGGGGAGAAGACAAATTTGTTTGGGATTGTTCAGGGTGGGGTGCACGAAGATTTGCGACGAGAATCGGCGCAGGTTGTGTGCGAGATGGACTTTGATGGGGTGGCGATTGGGGGGGTGAGTGTGGGGGAGCCGACGGAGATGCAGTATCCGGTGGTTGAGTTTACGGCGCCATTACTGCCGGCGGATAAGCCGCGTTATCTGATGGGGGTTGGGCATCCGCAGGATATTTTGCATGCGGTGAAGTGCGGAGTCGACATGTTTGATTGTGTTTTGCCGACTAGGATGGCGAGACACCATGCGCTTTATACATTGAATGGTCGAGTGAACGCGCTGAACTTGAAATGGGCGGAGGAGAAGGGTTGGTTTGATGAGGGTTCGGTTTTTCCGGTGACGGAGCGGTATTCGGCGGCTTATGTTCGGCATTTGTTTAAGGCGGGGGAACCGTTTGGGGCGAGGCTAGCTACGCTTCACAACATTTGGTTTTATGGTCGGATGATGCAGGAGATTCGCGATGCTATTGAGCAAGGGAGTTGGCCGGATTTGATGGCCCGTTACGCCCACGCATAAGTGATGGTGGCTCAGTGACTTTGGTGGTTGGTCGGTAGCATAGGAGGGATTATGGGATTGCGCGATGTTCCGCTCGGGAAGAATGCTCCGGAAGAGGTCAATGTTATCATTGAGATTCCGAAGTTTAGTACGAACAAGTACGAATACGATGCGGATATGGACGCAATGAAGCTTGACCGAGTGCTTTATTCCCCTTTGTTTTATCCATGGGATTATGGGTTTTTGCCACGGACGACTTATTTAGATGGTGACCCAATTGACGCTTTGGTGTTGGTGAGTCACCCGACTTATCCGGGGATTGTGATTGAAGCGAAGCCGATTGGGGTTTTGGAGATGATTGATCAGGGGATGCCGGATGAGAAGTTGCTTTGCGTGGCTTCGAAGGATCCTCGATTTGGGAATCGCGAGCGGATGCGGGATGTGCACCAGCACACTTTGGACGAAATTGTTCATTTTTTTGAAATCTATAAGCAGCTTGAGAAAAAGGATGTGGAGATTAAGGGTTGGCGTAAGCGGGAATTTGCTTACGAGATTATTGAGAAGTTTAAGCACGAAGGGGAGTAATTTTAACTTGGCGGATTGGTCTGCCGTCGTATAATTGAATTGTGAGACTGTTGATTTTTGTTGCAGCTTTGAACGCGTTGTTGATGGGCTGTGCGGGGGAGACGGAGGAGGTGCCGGTGCAGAATTTGACGGAGTGGCAGCAGCTATCGGTTGCTTTGAAGCCAGAGCCGAAAACGGGGGATAAGGAGGCGTTTGGGAAGCTGGCAGCGCTTGTGAAAGCAGTGCCTGAGGATGTGATGCTATCGGTTGATACGGCCCATGGGGAGCGGGTGGCGGGGCAGAAGGCGAACCTGGTGGCTTATGGTCAGACTTTTGAGGAAGTGGTTCGGAAGTTGGTTGAGGGGGAAGATTGGGTGATTGAACTTTCAACCGAGGGTTCGGTTGAAGAACGGTTGGAGAAAGATATTCGGTCGGAAGAAATGGCTGGTGTCAAAAAAGCGTCGAAATTGTTGCTTGCTTATGCCGAAGTGGTTGAAGAGGGGGGGAATCCGGAACTGGCGGCACGGGCTTGTTTGACCAATCGGATGCTGGGCCGGCAGATGTTGCAGACGGATCATCTTTTAATGACAAATTTGGTGGCAGTTGCGGTTAATGCGATTGCGGAGCGCGGGATTCGGATGATGGCGATTGGAGGTTATTGGTCGTCGGATGATATGATACTTTTGCAGGGGAAAGGTTGGGATAAACGGCAGGCGGTTGATGGTTTGGTTGGTTCGGTTAAAAGTGAATGGTGGAACTTCACTTTGCCATTGCTTTCTTCGATTGAGTTTCCGAATAACAGCGATCGTACAATGCGACTTTTAGATGAATCTGATAAAAATGTCATTGAAGCTTTTCGATCAAATCCAAAGGCTTATGATCGCAAAGCGACGATTGAACTTGGGGTGAAGTATCTTTCAGCGCACTTTGATGACATAAAGCCTGGGCCAATGCAATCTTCTAGAGTCGACGAATTCATTGAGACTGCTTTCGGCGAAATACCAGAGGACGGTGAGAATCTGGTGAAATGGGCCAAATCTACTGAGAATGGAGTTGGTATATCCATAGTCCAAATGATGTTTCCGTTTATTGGTAGTGGGCGTGATGGAGCTATGAGAAGCGAGGCTAGTCAGGGGTTAAGCGAAGTGGTTTTGGCGGCGCAAAGGGGGTTGATTGAAACGGGTTCGTTGCCGGGGAGTTATGAGGAGTTGGCGAAGTTTGGGTTGCCGGAAGGAGTTGTTGATCCTTTCTCGGGGAAAGCATTTGGTTATGATCCGGTGCGGGGGTTGGCTTGGAGTGTCGGATTGGATGGGGTGGATGACGGGGGAACGGGCGAGGCGGAGAAGTGGAATAGCGACGCGAAGGATTGGGTTGTGCGGTTGAAGTAAGGTCGCGGCTCACTTGCACTGAAATCAAAGTTTCCGCCATACGGTTCCCTAGCGGACTTCAAACTTGGGATCATTCCATCTCGGGAGCGAAAACGTCTAACTGAACAATGGGAGAAGGACTGGCATAAGCTTTGGGAGTGATGTTGAGAATAAGGAATAGGGCAAGCGGGGTTTTGCTTACAAGATTCTTGAGACATTCAAGCTAGAAGACACATGATCATTGCATCCTCAAACAGATTGATACCGTATATTAGAACTGTGAGGGTAGCCATTTTGATCATGAGTTTGAGCACCTGTTTGGTAGGGTGTGGGGTGAAAGCGGAATCGGTTCCGCCGATGGACTTGGCGGCGGCACAGCAATTGGCGGGCGTAACAGAGACATCCAAGGTTAATGTGCAGAAGGGTGCCTACGAGCAAGTCTTGGCTTTGGTTGACGCGATTCCTGATGAGGCAAACAAGGCGATGATTACGCCTGCAAAAGAGCGAGTTGCAGGGCAAAAAGCTAATCTCGTGGCATTGGGAATGGAGTTCGAGCCGGCTATCAGAAAGTTAGTCGAAGGTGGGCCTTGGGAGATTCCAACGGGAATCACCCCGGAGATGGGGTTCGAAGCCCGATATGAGCTCGTAGATGATCTGTTTGCTGAATTAGCGAAACTTAAGGTTGCGGCAAAGATGCTGAACGCCTACGCTCAGGTCGTGGAAGAAGGAGGCAATCCGGAACTTGCGGCAAGGGCATACTTGACGAATCGGCTATTAGCGCAACGAATTATCGAAGCGAGTCCGATGCAGGTTTCTCATCTGGTTGGGGTTGCGGATTCGGCGATTGCCGAAAGGGGGATTCGAGATATGGCATTGCGGAGGAGTTGGACATCCGCGGATATTCAGCTTTTGCAAGGAAAAGGGACGGTGCCTTTTGGAGCAATCAAAGGGCTGGCGGGAGCTATCAGGAGCGAGTGGACGAATTTTTCTGTGCCGTTTATTGCTGAGTTTAAATTTCCATTCAATCAGGACGACGGGGCGGAGTTTCTATACGGGATTGACAAGGAAGCGCTTGCGGTTTTGAACCAGAACCCAAAGCCTTTTGACCGAAAGTTAACTTTGGAAATGGGAAGTAAGTTTATTGAGATAACAGCCGAAGAAATGGAAAAAACTCCCATGAGGTCGGCGATGTCGGATAGTTATTATGAGGAGATTCTGGGCGCAGTTCCTACTGAGGAAACGGACAAAAAGAAGATGTTGGAATGGTTTAAGTCAACTCCCAATGCGCTTGGTTATGCGCTTTTGCAAACAGCGTTTCCGACGTTTGGTCAAGCACGGCTAGCATCACTTCGGAATGAAGCGACACGCGGATTGACGGAGGTCGTTTTGGCCGCTCGACGGGGAATGGTGGAGACAGGAGATTTGCCTGTGTCGTACTCTGACCTTAAGAAATTCGGGTTACCGGCGGATGTTGTTGATCCTTTCTCGGGCAAGGGTTATGGTTATGATGCGTCGAGGGGGATGGCTTGGAGTGTCGGGGCTGACGGGAAGGATGATGGTGGGAAGGATGAGCCGGAGCGGTGGACGGATAAGGCGAAGGATTGGGTTGTGCGGTTGAAGTGAACGAGCTTAATTTAGAAATCATCTAATGGTTCTCGTTTCTTTCGGTAAACCTCATTTACCCCTTTGTCGACTGAATGGTGGGATCCCTACTTTGCCTTCGGCAAAATAGGGGCACATGGTGTCCGGCCGTTATGAAGTGTAGATTGAATGGTGGGATCCCTACTTTGCCTTTGGCAAAATAGGGGCACTCTATGATCAGATTCTCATTTTGTGAGAGAATGGGTTTGTGAGAATTCATGTTTCGGAGGAGGTGGGGGGTGAGGAGCGGGCGGTTTTTGATGGACTGGATGTGAGCTTTGGGGGTGATATTCGGGCTGATGTTGAGGTGTTGGTGAATGGTGTTGTTTCGAGCGACGATATTCGAGAATTTGGGGATTTGAAGGCGATTATTG
>Ga0075012_10001673_pt1 | contig 22318 bp, 16 predicted proteins | sample All_14_2_FD_71474 | JGI IMG/M metagenome (GOLD analysis project Ga0075012, IMG submission 71474) | Freshwater microbial communities in response to fracking from Pennsylvania, USA - Allegheny Zone_MetaG_DW_15 | ecosystem: Environmental > Aquatic > Deep subsurface > Groundwater > Drilled...
AGGCCCGCCGTTCGGAGCGTTCGGGTGTATTTGCTTCGCACGGCCATTTTCAGGTTTTTGAAAAGGTTGCCAAATATCCTGAGCCGTATATTTTTGTTTATTTTTGTTAAAAACTCGTCCTCAATTGTCTGTACTAAATTGATATAATCTTGTTTGGTCAGGCTGTCTTTGGGTTCTTTATTGATGAGTTCCCGAAGTTTCATGTAATAATATGCCCCTAATATGGAGCCTCCCGAAACACAGGATATGACCTCCACCCGCCTCAACAAGTCCGCCTCTGCTAGCCTCGCCAATACGCCGATATGAAACAAGGAAGCCCTAAACCCACCACCCGAAAGGGCCAACCCCAGTTTTATATTTTGGTTTTCTACGACTTCTGCACCTTTCAGCAAGGGTGTCATGGCATCTTTGGCCTTGGAGAACAAGTCTTTGTCCTTTAAATAAAGCAGTTCGGAAAGCTCATGGCACTGCATTCTCGTGGAGTCAATCATCCAGCCTGCTAAATCCCTGACCACATCCTCCGTCTCCAAAAAATCCCCCGAAAAATCCTTGAAACGTTGACGGGTGGCTATATCAAGGTGTCTTTTGGATTCTTCGAACTGGCCTAAGCCTAAGTAGGCTTCTGCCCAAGTAGCAAAATACCAGTAATGTGCATAGTCCTCAAAGTTTTGGCGCTCAGTAGATGCTATGTCCCATGATTTCAAGGTGAGTAAATACGCTTTATATTGCTGAATAACTTCCTTCCTGCATTTTTCAGCTTCCGTTTTAAAGTTTTTTCGCAAGCTGACTAGTGGGTCATTGGCCTCAAAAATGGTGGTGGAGCCGACCTCATTGCTCCTGACTGTATAAGCCTCCAAGTCTGCCAATAAATCATACACAAAAGCAAGGTTCACGCCGCAATAGCCAATTGAGGTGAGCGCATTTTCCCCTATGTTTTTTGCTTGGGCAAACCCCTCCAGGTAATAGCGCATGGACTGGTAAAGATGCCCCGTGAAATTGTCGTACTTCCATTTTTTCTTGAATATGGAACCCAGTATACCAAGAATATTCGGGTCGGAAATCCGATTGGTTTCCTCGTCCTGAAAATGGGAAATGAGCAGTTTTGCCGCAATATCGAACTTGCTTTCGCTGGAAAGGTCGGTGTCCTTGTAGGTGCAAACGGCCAGCTTTTCCACGACTTTTTCATCACCAGGGAAATGCTTGTACAGTGCTTGGTACAGTCGCCTAGCATACGAGAACACGCTGTGGTCCTGCAGTTCCCCGGCAAGGTCCATGATGGCCTTCTTGTCCAAACTGAATTCTTGGTCGCCTTTTAGCGCCCGCAGGTGGATTTGCGCCTCTTTAATTTTTGCGCCTTTGTCAAATTTCCGGGGAGCGGTGGAGTCGTTCGTTTTGTTAGGTTCCATGCTGTTGGTGGTTGCTAGTTCGATGATGTTGGGATAAAGGTAACAGAAGGCTTCATTCAAACAAGGCCTTTTTCCAATTGAATTGCTTCACTTGGCGGTTTTATTTTTTAACTACAACCAGATGGCAAATAACACATTCCAGATGACTTGTAACATGCCCCAAATGGCAAATAACACGTTCCAGATGACTTGTAACACGCTCCAGATGCGATTCTGTACACGGTTTCAGGCTATAGTTTTATGCAAATGAACTTTGTGGTTGTCCATTCAGGGGTAGTAACCTGCAAGAAATAACTTCCTACCGGAAGGGTGCCGATTCGCCATTTACAATGGCCAATATCCGCCTTTGTGTTGGCGACCTCGTAGCCTATTTTGTCAAAAAGCCTAAGCGTCGCCGTTTTGGGGCATTCTTCGCAAATGATGTTGATTTCGTTTCCCGTCACGGGGTTGGGGAAAACAGTAAGCTTTGGCTCGGCTTCACGCAGTTGGGTTGCGCTGGCGCAATTGCCTGTCAGGGTGTTGCCGTTGGCTTCGATGATTTGGGCAAAAAAGCCGCTGAGGTTTTCGCAGCGCAGCGGGATATTGTCAATACTGTGGCCGGGAGGGTTGTCGAGACAGTCGTCGCCATCGGCGGGGCCATAGTCGAGGATGTCGTTGAAAAGGGGCGGTGCGCCGCTGCCCATGCTTTCTAGGGCCGTCAGGATGGAGGAACTGCCATCGAAAAAGGGCCGGGTGTAGAGTGGCTGGCAAAGGTTGATGGGATTTAGGCAATATGGGTATAGCATGAACAGGGGGCCGGAGTTGCTGAGCACCACAAGGTCGTCTGTGCGGTGGTAGGCATAGACGGCGGGCGTATCCGTGGCGTTGGTGAGCAAAAGCGGGGTGTACACTGCGCCCATGAAGTCGGCGACGCCTTGGATGCTGGCGTCGTGGCCGTTCCCGTTCAGTTCGCCTTCGATTGGGCCGAGGTCGGGGCGGGTGCGGTCGCCGGGAGCGGGCACGCAACTGGCGAGGTCGGCATCAGAAGTGGGCGCATCGGGCTGTGCGAGGGCAGCGGCGGGTTTTTCCGAAGGCAAATCCAAGAATCCGGTAGCAAGTGCCGTGATGGCCCCGGCGCTGCTGCCCCCGACGAAGACGTTGCCCACATCCGTGGAGTCGAGGTCGTGGCGGCCCTTGAGGAAGCGCACAGCGCCTTTCATGTCCTGCTGTGCCCGGTACATGCCCCGGAGGAACTCCAATGTGTCGGCCATGTAGATGCATTTGCTGATGCCGACGGGGTTAATGGCGTCGTTGCAGAGGGCGTAGGGTTCGTAGTAGTTGAGCGGGTGCATGCCCAAACGGTATTCGATGCTGGCGGTGACGTAGCCACGGGCGGCCATTTCCTCGCAGATTTTTACAACATCGTTGTCGTGGCGGCTGCCAGCGATGAAGCCCCCGCCATGCGCCATGACGAGCAGCGGACGCTGGCAGTTGCCATCGCCGATGGGCTTGTAGAGGTCGAGCACCAGTTCCACCTGTTCGCCAGCAAAGCCTGTGACCGTCCCGTAGAGGATGTCTTTTTCCACAGAGATGTTGTACTGCTTTACGGTGTAGGGGAGTTGGGCAAGCAAGAAATGGCTGATGAAAAACAATAATGCGAATGTTGAGGCTTTTTTCATTTTTACACTTTAATATAAAGGTGGAGTGTTCTCAAAGTTTGAAACGAAGTTCGGTTGTTTCCCCCTCCTTTTGTTGGATAAAAAATTTGCGCTCCACTTTGCCGTCCTTGATGGTCATTTGTAGGCTATTGTCGGAATACTTTCCATCGCTGTTGCATTTGATTGTCAGGCGGTTGTCAGCACTCGGAATCGCCTCCAAATCCACACAAAATTGCGTCCGATTGAGTTGTAGGTTTTCCTTGAGCGTAGCACCGTTGAAGGAAATGGTGTGGGTGTCACTGTCCATTTGCCCTTTTTGCCGTAGGCAAATACTAAAGTTTGGCTGGAAAATTTGGATGAAAATGGGTTCTGAAGTTCGGCTGCTGTCGGCAGTTTCCATCGAGACAATAGGGCTTTCGGGGCATTTTTCGTTCCATTTGCTGTACCTGGCAGCGATGAAAAGCTGCATTTTGCTCCACTCACCTTTGGCAACGTCAGCATAGTCGTCATGGCCGCTGACGGGGTTGGTGGAGCCAACCAACATGGCGACGTTGATGCCCTTGTAGCCAACGGCCACCCGCAGCATCGGCTCGATGGTGGCGAAGTCGTAGGTGCCACTTTCCGCCTTTACCCCGTTCCTGATGTCTTCGTAATACTGGAAATGCACCTTTGACAGTCGCAGGCCAAGGCCAAATTCCGCATATCTGGTCTTGACGCCAAATGCGGGTTGCAGGAAGAGTTTGTTGTACCTGCCAGTGGAATTCTCTAGCGTGCTGTCCGTGGAGAAAATGCCGTGGTAGGTAGTGGAATAGCTGCCGTTGCCAATGCCATAGCCGCCAAAAAGCTCAACCCGTAGCATGTTGGTCTGGCAGGGGTTCTTCCAAAAAGCGCCGTAGGCGCCTAGTCCTGCTTCCGCCATCCTGTGCCGGATGGTGGAGAGGCTTTGACTATTGCCGTGCAGCACGCCTTCCATATTTAACATCGTGGCAAGGTGGTCAGTCAGGGCGCAACTACCCTGCAATTCCCCGTTCAGAGGGGCCAGTGGCCGTGAGGAAAGGCTGAATGCGTAGTCGCTTTTTTGCTCCAACAGGGGCATGTTGAGGGAGTTGGGGACGTAGAGGACACGTTGGCAGCCGAGGGACAGCAGAAGTGCTGGGAAAATGAAAAAAAGCAGCTGCTTGGCATAGGAAGTTTGACGTGCCTTTACCGATGTCCATTTTTTTGAAGGAGACGTATTTGTATTACATTTCATCCTTGAGTTGATATGAGAATTGCTATATGCGAGTTTTGTCAATTTCATGTGAAAATCAGACAAAAATTCCACTTTGTTTGGACAAATTTGAATTATCGGTAATTTAGTGAATTTTTCAGTTTATTCGGAAATTAAGTAGCCCTCAAATCTTTTTTCAATTTGCCGAAAATCGAATTTTTGCAAAAAAAGAAAAACTGACCGTTTAGGAAATCTCAAAACAACTAATTTTTCGCTGAGAGTTCGAAAATTAATTTGGTGCAAATTAATTGATTGGCCACCAAGCGACGGCTAAGTTTGTTGGTATCTGAAATAAAAGTATCTACCCCAGCAGAGCAATATCAACCGATGCTCAGCTGGGGTAGATACTTGAGCTTTAAAACCACACACCCAGTTTTGCCGTAGGCTCCAAACGGATGTTTCCTCCGCCATTAAAACGCTGCGCCCATTTGCCTTGCAAGGTAGCTTGTGCACCCATATCAATAGAAAACCTTGAACCGATGGGCAATTGATACCCTAATTTAAGGTTTGGTTGTAGATAGGTTTTCGAATATTTCTTGATTTCCAAACGGGAAAAATCATAGACATCTTCCTTCACTACCTTTGTAGTTCCATAGAATCCAATAATTGGACCCCATTCCGATTGGTAATGGTCATCCTTATCCAACACCGTGACGTAGCCTTTTTGACCGGTAGCATACACATATTCCGAGATTTTCCTTCCACCGATGGTTATCCCTGGGGTCAGGTAAAGTCCACCCTGAACACGTTTGTGATTCATTGGTATCAAATAGATTTTGTAGCCGGCAGAAACGAAAACGTTGCTATTCAGGTAATAGTCCTTATGAACCTGTTTTTCCGTCCAGTCTTTGTCACGGCCACTGACAGGTATCGGCAGGAAGAAGAAAAATTGCACCCCCCTGGATACTTCACCTACGCTGGTATGATGGAATAATTGGTTGAAGTATGGCTGTTCGTGCGGGTCGTCGGAGCCTTTGAAGCGGAACCCTAGGTTCAGTTCCCATGCACCATTGTAGTGGTCAGGTAATTCCACACCCATTTGCATCTCGCCTTTTTTAGTAAATGCCTGATAAGGTGAAAAAGTAATTCCGAGGCGGCTTTGGTTTTGCTGCGCAAATAAGTCCATGCAAATGAGGTTGACAAAAAGGCTGATGATGATTGGCAAGTTTTTCATGATTTGCTGATTTTAGTTGGACCGAAACACGTTCGTCCGTTTTGTATGGCACAAAGGTGTGCCTGCCAACACCTCGCTTAAAACACACGAAGGGGTGATTTGGGCAAAATGCCACAAAGGGGTGAGGTCTAACCCCATGAGGTAAGATTGAAGGGCAAAACGGCTCCGATGGAGGGTTTTTCTCACGGAAAAGGGTGAGAAATGCTCACACTATCCCGGCATTTTGAGGGCAAAGCGCGCTTTTGGCTGGCTTTTTATCGTTTCTTTGAAGCCAATCAAAACTTAGGAAATGCCATTTTCAATCAAAGCGTTTTTGGTTATCGGGTGTGGGCTGATGGCGCAAATAGCCTTTGCCAGTGATACGCTACGTACCGTTCAGTTGCCGGGCGATTTCCTGATTTTAGGCAGAGGTGGCGAAGTGTCCGTTTTCAAGGACGACTTCATTGACCGTGACACTTTCAACATTGGGCAGTTGATGTTTGCACCGAACCACATGTTCAAGCCTTGGCGGAAGGAGCGTTTTGGTTTTGGGTTCAGCAAGCTTTCATACTGGTTGCGCCTCGAAGTGACCGACACGATTGACCGGAAACTCATCCTCGAACTGGATAACCCCTACCTCAGCAGGGTCAAATTCTACCAGGTTCTTGAAGATGAGCTACTGGATTCCACGGAGGCTGGGAGCGATGTCGCATTTGATGGCCGGAAACATTGGAATTTGAGGGATACCATCCGCATCTCAGCCGGTGATACTATCAGTTGCTATATCAATATTCCCTACAACCGGTCGCTCACCGATTTCAACATCTTCCTCTCCGACGCCCAAGCAAGAACCAAGGCTGACCGCACCGAGCGGCTGCTGCTGATTGTTTTTTTCTGCCTCATTATCGTTTACCTATTGATGCTTGGGTTGGCAATCAACCTTACCAGGCTCAAGTATTTCTGGTTCTATTTTGCATACGTGCTTTTGGTTAGCGGCTATATCTTCGCTGACATTGGATTGGGCTTCCAAGTGTTATGGCCCCGATGGCCATATTTGCAACAGATTGCATTGCCTATTCTAGCCAATGCATATCTTATAGCAGGGGCCATGTTTGTAATGGCGCATTTCCATACTAGGCGCATTTATCCCTTGCAGCATGTTTCGATTAAAATGGTCGTCTGGGTTGCAGGCTCAATGATACCCGTGGCCCTATTCCTGCCTTGGTTGCCGCCGTTTTGGGCACATCTTTTTTCCTATTTCCACAGCGTGCTTTACATTGTCACCGTGCTTTTGTTTTTTTGGCTGGCTGGGGTGGCTTTCCATCGGAATGACCGCATGTTTCCAGGCTGGCTCCTGATTGGATTCCTGATACATGGATTGAATGTCATCTACTCAAGTCTGGAAAACTTCAGGGTAGTTCCACCAATTTCGATTCAATCTGCACTTGCCGAAAATGGGCTGCTCATTGCTTTTCATACCCCATTGGTACTCATGGCTGGGCTTTTGGTGGAAATGGCCATCGTGCTGTCCATCGGCATTCGAAGGTTCAAAAACATGTTGTCAGAAACCCAGCAAATGAGTCGGGCTTTGGCGGAGCAACGCAAGCAAAACCTGAATGCACTTTCACTGGGTATGGAAACGGAGCAACGCCGAATTGCGCAGGAACTGCACGATGGCCTAGGTGGCGGTATTGCGGCAGCGAAATTTAAACTGGAAAAAATAGTAAATGAAAAAGGAGGCAACGACCCCCAATTGGGCGAAGTGATACAAGCCCTATCTGATTTGCATCAATCTCTGCGGGAAATAGCGCACAACTTGATGCCAAAGCACTTGCACAAACAAGGATTATTGACTGCTGTTGAGCAACTCATCCGCCAAATGGAGGCTGCCGACCCCAAGCTGAAAATCAATTTTTACAACAATGCCGACCTAGGCCAATTAAATGAACTTGCGAGTGTGTACTTGTATCGGATCATGCAGGAATTGCTTGCCAACCTTTTCAAACATAGCAGTGCCACGGAGGCGTATTTGCAGTTTGTGAACCAAAAACATGAACTGCTTATCACGCTTGAAGACAATGGGAAGGGCTTTGATATGCATGCACTAAAAACCCCGTCGAAGAAGGATGGAATCGGCTTGGCGAACATCCGTTACCGGGTGGAGGATGCACTCGGCGGCAAATTCGGTATGGAAAGCGCCCCCGGAAGGGGTTGCATGACGACCATTGAGATACCCTGGAAGAACTTGGAAATATAATCAAACCAGGCCTCTCGAACGAAGCCAGTTCATTAGTTCTGCAACGTTGTGGACGTCCAGTTTGCTGAAGATGTTTTTGCGGTGGGTGTCAATGGTGTTGACGCTACGAAAAAGTCGCTCGGACATGGCTTGCGTGCTCAGGCCCTCTGCAACTAGCAGCGCAATTTCCAGTTCCCGGGGCGTCAGCGGTGCTGCCTGTTCGATGTTTTTGTCAGCTTCGGTGCGTGTTTTTGACGAACCTTTATCTATGATTTTACGGAGCATTCCACCTTCCACAACTTCCAGTCCAGCGGCTACGGCTTCAATGGCCATTTTGATTTCATTGCGGCTGCGTGCCTTCAGCAAATAGCCGCTCAAGCCTTTGGACAGTGCCATTTGGACGATGGGCAAATCATCATAACTGGTGAGCAGGATAATTTTCACCCCATTGAATTCCCGTAGGATAAGTTCCGCCGTTTCAATACCATCCGCCTGGTTCTCCCCAAAACTGTAATCCATAAGTACAATATGGGGGTGGTGGTTCCTGACGGCTTCTGCCACTTGGTCGGGTGAATGAACGTACCCGACAAACCTTATCCTATCGTCATTTTGAAACAAAGCGGTCAATCCCTCCACATAACTGCGGTGGTCATCGGCAAGTAAGATATTGATTACGTCTGGCATCATAAACAAAGGTAAGTCAATGCGCCAAAGTATCATTATAGTGCCAATTGTATTTCTTTGGTTCTTGAAAAAGGGGGGTAATTATTGCCTTCATGGCAATTAATTCTCACTCTGGCCATTCAATCTCCTCCTCTTCGATGATTTCCTTTACTCGGCCCACTTCGCCTGTATCCAAGCGGACTTTGATGCCATGTGGGTGCTGCGGTGCATTGGTCAATATATCGCGTACGTAACCTTCGGTAAGGTCACCAGAACGCTGATCCTCCTTCAGTACGATGCGGACGAGAAGGCCAATACGGATGTTTTTGCGGTAATTTCCATTCATAAAATTGATTTACACGACAAAAATAAAAAAGGTTTGCCAAGTGAGGCATACCGCTAACCTTCTATCAGCGATTCAGTTTCGAGAATTCAAGCTTCGATGTGTTCTGGCCTGAAGTTTTTGAGTTCAAACTCCGTATGGAAGATATTGTCCCATACCAAAGAGCTTACGCCATATCCATGATTTTGGTCTTGGTAATGATGGAGATGATGGTTGTGCCACAATGGTTTTAACCATTTGAAGGGAGGTGCCATAACGTGGATGGCGTAATGCAACCCACTATAGGCCATGTATCCAAACATGAATCCAGGGAAAAATGATAAAGCGTAATTTCTAGAAATTAAGTAGGTGAGGCCGAATATGCTGCTGGAGAGCAATATACTTGGCACAACGGGCATGATTATACGCCTTTTATCACGTGGATATTCATGGTGATTTCCATGCAATACATAAGCGATGCGCTGAGCGATTGGGTGTGGTATATTGGTATGAAATATGAAGCGGTGCGCAAAATACTCGAACACTGTCCAGCAAAATATCCCACTTATAAAAATCAGTAACACACGTCCCCAAGATACGCCTAAACTTTGCCCACTGTAGTAAAGCATATAAGTGATGAGGGGAAGGTAAATCATGAAAATAAGGGCAGGATGCGACCTAGACAATGCCTCTAGGTATTTGTTCTTGAAAATGACTGCTTGACCTTTGTTTTGAATTTTGACCGTTGACATGGAGATGGGTTTGGTTTAAAATGGGAAAACGGATGACATTGGGAGTTGTTCTTTTTGTGCTTTGATTTTCGTTTGAACAAATTGTTAACCCCTGATTGTGATGCAGTTAGTATTTAAAACGCCCATTTGATGAATAAAAAAACGCTCGTTTAGAGCTTGAAATTTGACTATGAACCTACACTCTCCCTTTTTGTATTTCATACAAGAATTGAAGCATTCTGAACAGCGAAGGTGAATCTTGGTCGAGAATATTGTGGTTTGACAACAGACTGATAGCAGATTTGCCATGCGCTTCCGACAGGTGAAAACACTTGGTCAATCCGCAAAAATTCACCAACAAAATCCTTTTTATCATGGTTTTACCTATCATCGGAATTGTAGTGATTTTCCTACTTTCCGGCATCCGCATTGCGCAGGAATATCAGCGCTCAATCGTGTTTCGGCTCGGACGGTTTCAGGCCATAAAAGGCCCTGGTATATACTGGCTTATTCCCATCATCGAAACGCAGCAAAAAGTTGACATCCGTACCAGAACTGTTGACTTGGAGCAACAGGAAACCATCACAAAAGATAGCGTAACCATCAAAGTGAACGCTGTTCTCTGGTTCCGGGTCACCAAGCCAGCCGATGCCATCATCAAAGTCGCCAATTACAACATGGCGGTTTACCAATTCTCGGTCACCGCACTGCGGAACATCATCGGGCAGCACACCCTCGACGAGGTGCTACGGGAGCGGGAAAGCATCAACACGACCCTTCAAAAAATGGTGGACGACGCCACGGAATCTTGGGGCATCAAAATCGAGATGGTGGAAATGAAGGACGTGGAAATCCCCGAAGGAATGCAGCGGGCAATGGCCCGTGAAGCAGAGGCCATCCGGGAAAAACGTGCCCGGATAGTGAAAGCAGAAGCCGAATTGGAGGCGTCCATCAAGCTGACGCAAGGTGCCAAGGAGATGGAAGGCAGCCCGTTCTCCCTCGAACTTCGCCGAATGCAGATGCTATCTGAAATCGGAATTGACAACAACACGACGACCATCATCATGATGCCTACTGAGTTTGCCAATGCGGCCAAGAGCTTTACGGACATGGTTGCGAAAAAATAAAATAGGTCGGGGAAGCTGCAACTTCCCCGACCTTTCGGTTTTGAACAGCATTAATTTTCGCTCAAAATATTTTACAGATTGTAGCTTTGTCCAAGTCTAACATCCACAATCTGTAATACATGAAAAACTCCCGCCGCAAATTCGTCAAGCACTTCACCGCAGGAGCCGTCGCTTCCGCCATTTTGCCGAAGGCAACCCAAGCCAAGCCCAAGCCCCAAATCATGCATTGGGAGAAGCCGAATGGCAAATTTGGCCCCAACGACAAAATCCGTATCGCTGGCATCGGCATGGGCATCATGGGTTTTGGCAACCTGAGCACAGCCATCCAAGTGCCGGGCGTGGAAGTCGCCGCCACCTGTGACCTCTACGATGGCCACCTCGAACACTCAAAAGAGGTGTACGGCAAGGACATTTTTACCACCCGCAACTTCGAGGAAATCCTCAATCGAAAAGATATTGATGCCGTTTTCGTCAGCACTTCCGACCATTGGCACGACCATATCAGCATCGCAGCGCTCAATGCGGGCAAGGCCGTTTACTGCGAAAAACCAATGGTGCAGCACCTCGACGAAGGCAGCGCCGTAGTGGAAGCCCAGCGCAAAACCGGGAAAATTCTGCAAGTCGGTAGCCAACGGGTCAGCTCGTTGGTGATGGCCAAGGCACGGGAACTTTACCTGTCTGGTGCCATCGGCGAACTGATTGCCGCCGAAGCTTTCGTTGACCGCCAATCGGCCAACGGCGCATGGCAGTACAGCATCCCGACCGATGCCTCAGAAAAAAACGTTGACTGGAACCGCTTCCTCGGCGATGCCCCCAAGCGGCCCTACGACCCCATGCGGTTTTTCCGCTGGCGCAATTACCAAGACTATGGCACGGGCGTCGGTGGCGACTTGTTCGTGCACCTGTTCAGTGGCCTGCATTTCGTGATTGACTCGCCGGGGCCGGAGCTGATTTTCGCCACCGGCGGCCTTCGTTATTGGAAAGATGGCCGTGATGTGCCCGACATTCAGATTGCGTTGATGGATTACCCAAAAACCGCTTCGCATCCTGCCTTCAACCTCCAAATGCGGGTGAACCTCATCGCTGGAGATGGCGGCGGTTGGATGAATCGCTTGGTCGGTTCGGAAGGTGTGTTAGAAATCGGCTGGTCAGATGTGAAGCTGAAGCGCAGCCCCGTTGACCCACAGCCCGGCTATGGTGGCTGGGACACTTTCAATACGTTCACCGAAGCGCAGCAGAAGGACTACGAGCGTTGGTACAAAGAAAAATACCCGCCGCTGAAGCCGCAAATTCAAGAACCCAAGGAGCAGCAATGGCTCACGCCGGAAGGCTACGACGAGCGCCTCGACCACCATCGGAATTTCTTTGATTGCATGCGCAATGGCACCAAACCCGTCGAGGATGCCGTCTTCGGTTTCCGGGCAGCAGCGCCTTCCTTGGCAGCCAACATCAGTTATTTCGATAAAAAACTGGTGAAGTGGGATCCCGTGAACATGCGGATTGGCTAGTCTAACTGTCCCCGTTGGCCGTCACCACGAGCCGACGGGTGTACGACTTGCCATTGTGAACGACGCAGACGGTGTAAACGCCGGGATTCATAGCCTGTAATTCAATGCGGAGCATTCCGTCGTCCACCTGTGAGATGAACTGGCGGTAAATTTGGTCACCGATGCCATCGAAGACCAAGACTTCAACGGCTTCACCTCTGAATTTTTTCATTAAAAGGTTCACCTGCCGACCAGTCGGGTTGGGGAAAATCTCGAAAGCGGGCACTTCCTTGAAATAGACTTTTTTCCTTTCGCTGAAAAACACCGTACCATTCTCCAGCGTGAAGCGGATGCGGTAAAAATTCGTACCCTGCATCGGCTCGTTGTCCTGCTCCCGGAAATAATCGGTGACGCCTGCAGGTACAAAATGGTTGGAGTGGGTTATAATGTCTTGATAATCAATGCCATCTGGTGAACGCTGGACGGTAAAGGCCAGTAGGTTTTTTTTAAAATTGGACGTCCAAAAAAGCTCGGCTGACCAGCCAGTGGACTCAACAGTGAGGGAAACGATGCCTTGGATGGATGTAATAGAACGCAGGTCGGATGCTTTGATGAATCCATTTGGCAATGCTGCAAAAGACAACAGCAACAGAACAGGGGATAGACGCTGTTTCATGGTGATTACTATACAAAACTAGGGTGAAAGGTATTCTATAGTGGTAGGACCATAATTCTGTGCAAATGTAATGGTTTTACGCAGAAAATAAAGCACCAGTTACAATACAAACCAATCAATCCGCTCTCATCTGTGTATTTTTGTGAAAAATTAGCAAATGGAGTTCTTTTTGGCAACCCTGTTTTCTTTGTTTTCCATTGTTGATCCGCCTGGCGCTGTGCCAGTTTACATCTCGCTGACCGACGGCATGGACTCCAAAAACCGCAACCGACTGGCTTTGCATGCTAGTTTCTACTTCCTACTTATTTTGATTGGGTTCTTTCTGGCGGGCACCTACATCCTCAGCTTTTTTGGGCTGACGGTTCACTCCATGCGCATCGCAGGGGGCATGGTGCTGCTCAGCACTGGCTTCAGCCTCATGGGCGGCAATTTTGCGAAACGCAAAGGCTACAACGAAACCGTCGCTGCCGACTCGCACAGCCGCTCCGAAATCGCCTTCACCCCGATGGCCATGCCGTTGTTGTCTGGTCCCGGCAGCATCTCCTACCTCATCACCATGTTCAAGCAGCACCCCGATTGGAACGAACGGATTTGGATTTTGGCAGCCATTTTCGCGGTGGGTGTGCTGGTTTATCTCACTTTGCGGGCCGCCCCATTGCTCTTCAAAATCTTCGGCCAAGGTGGTCTGAGCGCCATTGCCCGCATCATGGGCTTCCTAGTGGTAGCCATCGGCGTGCAGTTCATCGTGGATGGGCTGGTACACCTGGTGGGGGAAATGAATTGAAATCAAAGCTGGCCCGCAGGCCGTTTGCCCTGTTTGATTGCTGTCGTTTGTTCCAAATTGAACGGCGGCGTCAGCAGCACAGCTGTTTCTTGGTAGCAACGGAACAGGTCGGCGATAAAATGCAGCCGCTCGGCCAAATCGGCCCAGTCCTTCGCACCTGTCTCCCGCAGGTCATTTTTTGTCGGGTCAACTTTTTGCAGCAAATTCAACAATGCTGGATGAGACAATTCCCGTAGGTTTTCGGGAAAATGGGCTGGCAGGTCACGGCCCAAGTGCAGCAACTGGCCCTGTGGGAAGCCGAGCGTCATCAATTTTTCCGTCAAAAATTTGCGAATCCTGAAGCGAAGCCGCTGGTGCAAGTCCTGAATCGCTTGGTCGAGTGGGGTAGGGCGGTTCGTCAGTGCTTTCAACCAATTGCCAAGACTGCTCACCCAGGTTTGGTTGGGGAAAAATGCAGCCATTAGCTTTGCTTTGATGAGGTGCGGATCTTCGATGGCAGCTTCCAGTGCCTCCGCAATTTCCGGTTGCAGGCGGGTCTGCTCATGGAAGCCGATTTCGAGGTTCGCCAACAGGATTAGCTGGGCTTTTGCGCAAGCGTCCATTTCAAAAAAAGCCTCGTAATACCTCGCAAATGCCTGCCTTAGGTAGCCCTGACCGTCAGGTGGGTCACCGGGGCGGAGGCTTTGGCAGAATTGGGCAATTTTTTCCTCATCGCAAATTTCATCCGCTTCGAAAACCACCAAGAAACGGGCAAATTCCATGGCAATTTCGGCGTAAACCTTGCGGTTTCCCCTCGCCACGGCCTCAGCAGCCCGATCCACGGTGGCTTTCGGGTCAATGGTTTCCCAAACCAGTTGCGTGATGCGCTGCTTGCCCAGCTGCGAGCCTTTCAACCAAGCCGCATTTGCGATGTCGGCGATGGCAGCGCTGAGGTCTTCGTTGAGCGCCTCGGTCAGGGCGTGGCGTAAATCTTCGTGGCGGATGGTTTGCCCTGCTTGCTTCGATGCCCAAGTGGCAAATGTGCACCAGTTCGCAACGCTGCCAATCCTGCGGGTGAGCAGTACCGAAATTTCATGGTAACTCTGCGTAATCAGCAGGTTCCTGACGATGGGCTCCTCCAGTGCGGACACTGCTGACACGCCGCTTGGCGAGGTTAGATTTTCCATTTGATTCCGAGTTGGTCGTACTGGATTGAAAATCGAGTGGCCTAAGAAACTGTTTCTAAAACCTCGCCGACGTTTCAACCATTGGCAAAAATTGTCAAATTTGCCCACCCTTCCGCATTCCCGAAGGGAAAAAATTGCGCAAGCACATGAAAAAAATAGTCAGCTTCGGTGAAATCATGCTTCGCCTCACGCCGCCGGGCTTCCAACGTTTTTCGCAGGCGAGTTCCTTCGACGTAGTTTACGGCGGTGGCGAGAGCAACGTAGCGGTATCCCTCGCTAATTTCGGGCTGCCCACTGAGTTCGTCACCCGCCTGCCCGCCAATGATATCGGCGACTGCGCTCTGATGGAACTTCGCAAACGGGGCGTCGGCACTCGCCACATCATTCGTGGCGGCGAACGGCTCGGCATTTATTTTTTGGAAATGGGCGCCGTTAGCCGGGGCAGCAAGGTCATCTACGATCGGGCTCACTCGGCCATCAGCACCATCCAGCCCGGCATGATTGACTGGGATGCCGTCTTTGCCGATGCGCAGTGGTTCCACTGGACGGGCATCACCCCCGCCATTTCGCAAAGCACCGCCGACGTTTGCCTGGAGGCAATTCAAGCTGCCAACCGCCTCGGCGTCACCGTCTCGACCGACCTAAATTACCGCAAAAACCTCTGGAAATACGGCAAGCATCCCAGCGAGGTCATGCCCGAACTGGTGGCTGGCTGCGACATCATCCTCGGCAACGAGGAGGACGCCGAGAAGCATTTCGGCCTCCATCCCGAAGGGGTGGATGTGACCACGGGCCATTCCGTTTCAGCGCAGGCTTACCTGTCAGTGCTAGCGCAAATGAAGGATATGTTCCCCCGTGCCCGCAAGGTCATCACCACTTTGCGGGGCAGCGTGAATGCCTCGCACAACACTTGGTCGGGCGTGCTTTTCGATGGAAAAAAGGGCTACGAAGCCCCCACCTACGACATCACCCACATCGTGGACAGGGTCGGCGGCGGCGATAGTTTCATGGCGGGCCTCATCTATGGCCTGCTCACTTGGCCCGACGACGACCAACGGGCGCTCAATTTTGCGGTAGCCGCCTCTGCCCTGAAGCATACGATTTATGGCGACGCCAATTTGGTGACGGTGCAGGAAGTCGAGCAACTGATGAAGGGCGACGGTAGTGGGCGGGTGAGTAGGTAGTTGGGAATTTAAGAATTGGCCTAATCTCAAAATCACATAAATTCATGGCAAAATACACAAGACTGGAAGTGGCCCGGACGATGGGCGAGCAGGGCATGGTTCCGTTGTTTTACCATGCCGATTTGGCGGTGGCCAAACAAGTTGTAACGGCTTGTTACGCAGGTGGGGCGAGGCTTTTGGAGTTCACCAACCGTGGCGATTTTGCGCACGAAGTCTTCGGCGAACTGAATAAATACTGCCTGAAAGAACTGCCTGGCATGATGCTAGGCGTCGGTTCTGTGACGGATGCTGGCACAGCGGCGCTCTACCTCCAGCTTGGGGCAAATTTCGTCGTGACGCCCGTGCTGCGGGAGGATGTGGCGCTCGTCTGCAACCGCAGGAAAGTACTGTGGTCGCCCGGCTGCGGCAGCCTGACCGAAATCGCCCGTGCCGAGGAACTGGGTTGCGAGGTGGTGAAACTCTTCCCCGGCGGCACCTACGGCCCCAGCTTCGTCAAGGACATCAAAGCACCCTGTCCTTGGACGAACATCATGCCCACCGGCGGCGTCAACCCCGACCGTGACAGCCTGAAAAAATGGTTCGATGCGGGCGTCTATTGCGTGGGCATGGGGTCAAAACTGATGCTGAAAAACGAGGACGGCAGCTTTGACCTGCCCGGCATCGAGCGGTTGGTGCGGGAGAAGCTGGGGTTGATTCGGGAGGTGCGGAGTAAATAATCCCTTGTTTTTTCAGGTCTTTACTTTTCCTGAATCGTCTTCAAATACGCCGTGATGTGGTCAATCTTGGATTGCAAGACCTTTTCGTCGGTAATACCTTCGGCTTTTTTGAATGCATCCCACCAAGCGGGCATGTCAGTGGTGCTGTGGCCAGGCACATTTTCCACGCCAGCGATGATTTTCGAGATTTCGGCATCAGGGAAAACGCCGTTCCTGCGCTGCGCAATTTGCCGCAGGTTTTTGGGTGGGGTGCTCAACATAGAGGCCATTGAGCTTTGACCATCGCCCAGTTCGCCGTGGCAGGGTGTGCAGTAGGACTTGAACCATTCCTCACCTTCGGCAATAGCCTCTTTTTTCGCCTCATTGGCGCAGCCGATGGCAAATACGAGCAGGGCGAAAACGAACAAAATCGCTTGAAATGAAATCCTTGACCCAACGGATTTTTCTTGCCTGTTTTTCATGGATTGATGATTTTAGTTGTCCAAAATTTTCAATGGTGAAATGCCACTGAATTGGATACAAGAGTAGGCCCATTGCGGAAAATCAATGGTGATTTAGGTCAATGCCCAATGGTGCGTTTTGGCACCGTGCCGCTTTGTTGTTTCCAAATCTTGGGTTTTCACGTACTTAGCCGCATTTTTAGAATCCATGCTTGATGAAAAATTCCATCCTTTTTTACCTACTGGTTTTGTCAAATTTTGCGCTTGCGCAAAACACCACGCTGCTTCAAAAGCGTTCGGAACTTCCTGACTATCAATTTTTTACATCTGTTGATAATAATGTGGAATGGCTCGTTCAACCCGCATCCACACCGACGGTGGTGATGAAGGACGGCTTGGCGGACATCGTCCTCACCAACGGACTGCTGCTCCGCCGCTGGCGCATCGCACCAGATGTTGCCACTACTCACCTCTCACTTTTGTCCAAAAATGAAAATTACGTGCGGGGGGTGAAACCCGAGGCCCAACTTGTCTTGGACGGTGACACGGTGCGTATCGGAGGACTGTTGGGTCAGCCGGAGTACGGCTACCTGCTGCCGGAGTGGATTGATTCGCTGAAGGCGGACAGTGCTGCTTTCCATTGCGTGGATTTTGAAACTGGGGAGGTGGAACCGCTGATGGCGTGGAAGCAGCAGCGGTGGCCCGCTGAGAAAAACTACCCGCCACGGGGCCAGCGACTCACGTTTTTTTACCAAAACGAAAGTGAAAAATGGCAGGGCGTGACCGTGGCCGTTCACTACGAGATGTACGACGGCATACCCTTGCTTTGCAAATGGATTTCGGTGCAAATCGACGGGCGTATGGAACTGCAAATCAACCGTTTCGCCTCGGAAATACTGGCTGTGCGGGAAGAGGAAAGCTCCGTTGACCATGCCGAAGGGCTGATGACGCCCAACCTACTCGTGCAGACCGACTACGCCTTCCACGACATGAGTAGCCGCTACTCGAATCAAGCTGTGCAGTGGCTGCCCGACCCAGACTACAGTTCACAAGTGAACTATCTGCGCCAAACGCCGAACCTACTTTGGGTCAGTCCGCCACTTGGCCCCAGCGTCATGCTGTCGCCAGGCGACGAGTGGACGAGTTTTCGAACCTGGGAACTGCCATTCGACAGCCACGACCGGGAACGGAAGGGCCTCGCCGAGCGCCGCATGTACCGGACCATTGCCCCGTGGGCGATGGAAAATCCCATTTTCATGCACCTGACCAGCACCGAGCCAGAGGTGGTGAAATCGGCCATTGACCAATGTGCGGAGGTGGGCTTCGAGATGGTCATCCTCAGCTTCGGCAGTGGCTTGACGATGGAGGACGCCAGCGATGAAAATATCAAGAAATTCAAGGACTTAGCGACTTATGCGCATTCGAAAAACGTGCAACTGGGCGGCTACTCGCTGTTTTCAAGCCGCCGGATTGACGACGAAAACGATGTGATAAACCCTGAAACGGGGCAACCTGGCGGGGCCATTTTCGGCAACGCACCGTGCCTTGGCAGCATCTGGGGAATCCGTTATTTGAGCAATTTGCGGAAATTCATCCGAGAAACAGGATTTGACCTGCTGGAGCACGATGGGCCGTACCCCGGCGATATTTGCGCCAGCGAAAAACACCCTGGCCATGTGGGGCTGATGGATTCCCAGTGGGAACAATGGGACTTGACCGTGGATTTTTACAAATGGCTGCGGGAAACCGGCGTTTACCTCAACGCCCCCGACTGGTACTTCTTGAACGGCAGCAGCAAGACGGGTATCGGCTATCGGGAGGTGAACTGGTCGCTGCCTCGGGAGCGCCAAATCATGCTGGGTCGCCAAAACATCTACGACGGCACTTGGACCAAAACACCCTCGATGGGATGGACTTTCACCCCGCTCACCGAGTACCACGGCGGCGGTGCGGCAGCCACTTTGGAGCCGCTCGATTCGCACCGGGTGGAGTACAGGGCGCACCTCTGGCAGAACTTTGGGAGCGGGGTGCAGAGCTGCTACCGTGGGCCTCGCCTCTTCGATACGGAGGCCACAAAAACGATGGTTAAAGAAGCCTTGGATTGGTACAAGCGCTACCGCCAAATCCTCAACAGCGACATCATTCACCTTCGCAGGCCGGATGGGCAAGACTGGGACGGCATCCTGCACGTGAACCCGAGTTTGAAGGAAAAAGGTTTGGCGATGCTCTACAATCCGTTGAAAGACAATATTTTACGGAAAATAAAATTGCCGCTCTACTACACGGGCCTGACGGAATCGACGGAAGTAAGAATCGGGAGCAGCCAAGGCAGCAGCAGCCTCGAAAGTTTGCCGAAGGCTTATACCTTGAACCGGAATTATGAAATAGAAATTGAGGTGGAAATACCAGCGGGCGGCTGGGTGTGGGTGGTCATTGAATGAAAAAAGCCCCGGCGAAAATCTATTGCCGGGGCTTTTTCATGGAAGTTGATCAGTTGCAACCCATGTCAAGCCTTGACTGAGGGTCGTTGTTCGGGAAGCAGTTGCCGGACATGACCGCAGTTGGCGCATAGCGCTCGATATTGGCATCGTACAAACCATTTTCGAGGAACTCCGTGAGGTCGTTCACTTCTTCGGCAGTGAGGCCGAGTGGCTTGAACTTGCTGGAAATCTGGCTTGCAGGAACGAGTGGGTTTTCTGGAACACCAGCGTTGAAATACTCAACCACATCCCGCAGCGAAGTTTTGCTGGCACCGTGGAAGTAGAACCCAAAATGCTTCAGGTTGTAAAGCTGTGGCACTTTGAATTTGTATTTGTCCTCTTCACGCAGCGTGAAACCACCACGGCCCAGGTTCCTTGCGTCGTTGATGTCGGTACGGAACACATCGTAAGGGCTTTGGAACAGGTTATTCACGCCGAGTGCCTCGTAGCGCATGGCATTGAGGGATGGGCTGTTGTGGCAATTTTTGCAGCCTGCTTTGTCAAAAAACAGGATAGCGCCCCGTTTTTGCTGTTCCGTCATTGCGGTAGCATCGCCTTTCAGCCATTTCTGGAAAGGTGCCTGATTTGTGAGAATGGTACGCTGGTAAGAAGCGATGGCGTTGGCAGCCATCTGAAGGGTGTAACGATCGGCCTCAGGAACATCGGGGAAAGCAGCGTCAAACATGGCGGTGTATCCCAGAGAATCCGTCACATCCTTGTTGATAACTTGACGGTGGGTAATGAGCGCCCGGTGGTTGTTGGCTTCCAGTCCTTCCAGCCCCTCGTGGTTGATGTTGGTGAGCGGGTCGGTGACACCCCAAGCGTTTTCTGTGCCTTCGTTTGTTCCAAAAGAACCAAAAGCACCTGACCAAAGGGCATTGGTGACATACGTCAAATTGATGGTAGGAAGCGGACGGGCACCTTGGGCGTCCACTTCAGAGCCTTGGTAGCTTGGGTTTTTGACCCTCGCCTCACCGTGGTCGCCAAAGCCGACAGCACCATCAGCGATGCCTTGGAAACGGCCAGCCGTGAACGACATGGAAGGCACGTGGCAACTGCTGCAAGAGTAGGCCTGCTTGGAAACGGAATAAGTGGGTGCGAGCCCGATACCTGTTTCAAAAAAGAGCATTCGACCAAGTTCGACCTTTGCCTCCGTGACAGGGTTTTTTGCATCCTGATTGGGCAGGTTGGCGAAGTCGTCGCTCGCCGGCATGATGTAGTGGCTTTGCGTACCGCTGGGGGAGGAAAGCTCTAAGGCTGTGGTCAGTTCGGCATCAAGGTCAGTGGTTACTTTGTCTTTTTTACATGCAGCAAAGAGCGTTACGCCCGTTACAGCAGTAAGTAGGATTAACTTCTTCATGAGATTATAATTCGAATTTAGTTGTTGAAAATTCTTAAGCTTTAATAAACGGCTTGGGAATGGAGAGTAGCTAAGGTGGGAGAGCTTACTGTAATACTAAAAACACGCCAAAAGTAGTGTGGAAACTCCTCGAATTACAGTGACATTAATCATTTTTCCAAACTTCTTAGGAAATTCTAAGGAGTATAAAGAAAACATAAAGATACGGCAAGTGGGGATAAGCCGCTACAAATTGAACTTATTACATCCTTTCCGGCATCTCAATCCCCAGTAGTCCCATGCCTGTTTTCAGTACATTGGCCACGGCTGCGCAAAGCTGCAAACGGAACGCCTTCGCCTCCTCCGTCTCTGCTTTCAGGATGCTCAGGTCGGTGAAAAAACGGTGGAACGCCTTCGCCAAATCGTAGCAATAATTGGCAATTTCGGATGGGTCGTAATTCGCCGCCGCCACCTGCACCGTGGCAGGGAAACGGTATAGCTGGCCAATCAACTCTTTTTCCTGCGGCTGCAATGCGCTGTATCCGGCTGCCGACTGTGGACTGTGGACTGCGGACTCCAAACCAGCCTTGCGCAGCACCGATTTAATCCGCACGTACGCATACTGGATATGCGGCCCGGTCTGCCCCTGCAAGTCCACGCTCTCCTTCGGGTCGAAGACCATCCGCTTTTGCGGCGTCACCTTGATAATGTGGAACTTGAGCGCAGCGAGGCCGATTTTCCGAAGGATGTCCTCCTGTTCAGCCTTGGTCAGTTCTGCGATTTCGCCCCGCTCCTTCGAGGCTTCCCTTGCCTCTTCGATGACCTCAGCGATGAGGTCGTCGGCGTCCACGACGGTGCCTTCACGGCTTTTCATCTTGCCTGTCGGCAAATCCACCATGCCATAATTGAGGTGGTGGAGGCCAGCGGCATAAGGTTCACCAAGGCGTTTCAGGATTTCAAAAAGGACTTGGAAATGGTAGTTCTGCTCATCGGCCACCACGTACACCATTTTCTCTGTGCCAAAATCTTGGTAGCGCATCTGCGCTGTGCCTAGGTCTTGCGTGATGTAAACCGAGGTGCCGTCGCTGCGCATCACCACTTTGTGGTCGAGCTTGGCGTCGGTGAGGTCGGCCCAAACGCTGCCATCGTCTTTTTTGTAAAAAACGCCTGAGGCCAGCCCCTGTTCCACGATGTCCTTGCCGAGCAGGTAGGTCTCGCTTTCGTAGTAGTACTTGTCGAAGCTGACGCCGAGTTTCTGGAAAGTCTGCTCAAAGCCGTCGTACACCCATTGGTTCATGCGCTGCCAGAGCGCTTTCGTGGCGGGGTCGTTTGCTTCCCAAGCCAGCAGCATCTCACGGGCTTCGCCGCCTAGTTGGCTGTACTCGTTGAAATAAGTGTTCTTGAAATCCTTGAAAAACTGCTCGTCGGACTGGTCGGCTTTCCGCTTTTCACCCAAAACCTGTTGCCCAGCACCAGCCTGCCAAGCCTTGTATTCCTCCTG
>Ga0075012_10001676_pt1 | contig 22288 bp, 17 predicted proteins | sample All_14_2_FD_71474 | JGI IMG/M metagenome (GOLD analysis project Ga0075012, IMG submission 71474) | Freshwater microbial communities in response to fracking from Pennsylvania, USA - Allegheny Zone_MetaG_DW_15 | ecosystem: Environmental > Aquatic > Deep subsurface > Groundwater > Drilled...
AATTTGAGGCGCTGGGCAGCCCGGCGCACCCGGCCATCGTGCTGATCATGGGTTTGGGGATGCAGCTGGTGGCCTGGCCAGACGCCTTTTGCCAGGCGCTGGTGGATGGCGGCTACCGGGTGATTCGTTTTGACAACCGCGACTGCGGCCTCTCCGCCCGGGCACCTGCCGGGCCGCGTTTTGGCCTCTTCAAAGCGGTGGCGGCGTCGGTGCTGAAGCTGCCGGTGCCTTCACCCTACACCCTGCACGACATGGCAAGCGACACGCTGGCGGTGATGGACGCGCTGCACATCCGCCAGGCGCACATGGTGGGCGTGTCGATGGGCGGCATGATCGGCCAGGTGCTGGCGGCCGAGTACCCACAGCGCGTTCTGAGCCTGGTGTCGATCATGTCCACCAGCGGTCATCCGCGTCTGGCCCAGCCCAAGCTGCCGATTCGCCAGCTCATCATGAGCAAACCCGCGCGGCCGCATGATCTGGAGTCGGTCATCGACCACCAGGTGCGCGTGGTCAGCGCCCTGGGCAGCCCCAGGTACAAAGAAGCGCCGCAGGACTTGCGCGAGCGCGTGGGTCGTGGCATCCGCCGTGCCTATGACCCGGCCGGCATCGGCCGCCAGGTGATGGCGGTGATTGCCAGTGGCGACCGCCGCCCTTTGCTGCGCAAGATCAAAGCACCCACGCTGGTCATCCATGGCCGCGACGACCCGCTGGTGCCGCTACCCGGTGGTGAAGACACGGCCGCGCACATTCCTGGTGCCCAATTGCAGGTGGTGGATGGCATGGGCCACGACCTTTCGCCCGCGCTGCTGCCCCAACTGGCGGCCGACATTCTGCGGCATTGTGATGCCGTCCAGCCCGCCAGACCTGTCCCCAACGTCAGTCCCCAACTTGTTTGACAACCAGGTTTTTCATACCCACTCGCGCCCCATTGATCCACCCACTAACAACCCTGACCACCATGTCCCAAACCCTTGACACCCTGAACACCCGCTTTGCCCTGCCCCATACCCTGGTTTTTTCAGAGTCCGTACCGGGCTGGCCCGTGGCCGAGATCACCACCCCGCTGGCCAGCGCCCGCGTTGCGCTGCACGGCGCGCACGTGCTGAGCTGGCAACCCGCGGGGCAACAGCCGGTGATCTGGGTCTCGCAAGCCGCTTTTTTTGAGCCCGGCAAACCGGTGCGCGGTGGCGTGCCAGTGTGCTGGCCGTGGTTTGGCGCCGTGCCCGGCAAAACCCTGCACGGCTTTGTGCGCACCATGCTGTGGCAGCTGCGCAGCGCTGAGCAAGATGCCGGCGGCCAGGTGGTGCTGCGCCTGGGGCTGACCGACGACGCCACCACCCGCGCCGTGTGGGACCACGCCTTTGACCTGGAACTGGTGGTCACCGTAGGCCTCACGCTCACCCTCGCGCTCACCACCCGCAACACGGGAGATGCGCCGCTGAGCATCACGCAAGCGCTGCACACTTACTTGTGCACCGCCGACATCACCCAGACCACCGTGCAGGGGCTGGACGGCACCCCTTACCTCGACAAGGTGCAGGCCTTTGCCGTCTGCCAGCAAAGCGGCGACGTGACGTTCAGCGGCGAAACCGACCGCATCTACACCGACACCACCGCCGACAGCCTGATCCAGGACGGCGCTAGCAGGCGCAGCATCCGCATCAGCAAGCAGGGCAGCGCCTCCACCGTGGTCTGGAACCCCTGGGTTGAGAAAGAAAAAACCATGGCCGACATGGCGCCCGGTGAACACCGGCAGTTTCTGTGTGTGGAAACCTGCAACGCCGGGCCGGATGCGGTCACGATTGCGCCCGCCATGACGCACACCCTGGCCGCGACGATCTCGGTGGTGTGATGTTGTCAGACTTGCTGGTGTATTCATTTCACGGCCAGTCTGACGACACCGTCTATTCAATCGCTGCGGAGAACGCAGATGACGAACGTGCGAAGTGCTGTGAGACTCGCATCCGACCCAACCTGTTTTGGACCGTAAAAAACGAGCACCAAATATCTCTGCATGTTGATGAAGCGAGGCTGCGCCTGCTGAATCAACTCAGCACTTGCCGTCTTGGGCGTGGTTGGCCGCTTGACATACCGATAGGTTGACCCGAAGCCGGCACAGCGCGCTCGCGTCCCCAGGCGCGTATCGAGTCAATTTGCTCCGGCGCTGTTTTCGACAGAGGCACCACATTCATGAAGCTGCGACGAAATAAATCGGGTGTCACAGCGGCGTCGCCGTTCAAGTAGGCCTCTTTCACGACCTCGCGTACGGCTGATTCAAGGTCAGAGCCGGCAAAACCATCGGAAAGCATGACTAACTCCTCCATTAATTCTGGAGGTTGTGCCTGCTTAAGACCACGCTGTACATAAATATGGATGATTTCCAAGCGCTCTTGTGGCGTTGGCAAATCCACAAAAAACAATTCGTCAAAACGCCCTCTGCGAAGTAGCTCCGGCGGCAGTTTGGAAACATCATTCGCCGTAGCAACGACAAAAACCCTTGAACGAGCCTCTTGCAGCCAGTACAAAAATTGACCCACAAGGCGAGTCGAGGTGCCACCATCCCCACCACCCTGCGTCGCACCCGCCAAGCCTTTCTCGATTTCATCGATCCACAAAACGCAAGGTGACACATGGTCTGCCGTGCTCAAGGCGTCCTTCAATCGTGATTCGCTCTGGCCAAGATACTGGCCGTGAATTGTCGAGAGATCCAGCCTGTACAGCGGCAACCCCCAATTGAGCGCAATGGCTTTGGCCGACAAGGATTTGCCGCACCCAGGCACGCCGACCAGCAATACACCACGTGGAGGACGAATGCCTCGGTCACGCAGATCAGCCGTTAACAGGGGGCGCTCTCTGTCAAGCCAGGCTTTGAGGCCGCCCAAACCGCCCACGTTGAGTTCAGCGCCACGCACCGCCACACGTTCAATGCCGGAAATGTCAGCAAAGATACGGTCTTTGGCATGCATGAGTTCGACCATGTCAACTTTTTTAATCTGCCCACTGGCCAGCAACGTGGCAATGATGTTCTCGGCTTCAATGCGTGAAATGCCCGCCAGGGACGCCGCTGCGCGGCGCACATCCTCCGCATCCCACTCGATTGGAATGTGTTCCCGGTACGCGTCGAGGTTCTCGCTAATGATGTCGAACATCTCGTCTTCGTTCGGGGCCGACAACGACAGCGACATGCCCGCCCGCTGCAATTGGCTCCAGACGGGTTTGGTGGTGATAACCAGCATCACCCCGCTGTTTTCTGCTGCCAACATCACCACATCAAGCAAATGTCGGGCTGATGCCGTGTCATCCTCGATGTCAGACACTTCTGTTAATGCCACAGACAAATTTTGGCGTTGTGGAAATTGCTGACTTGCAAAATCTACGGCGCCTGTAATCGAGCGGTCCTCGTTGACCGTGCGATTGCTGGCAAGCTCACGGGTACCTTGCGACAAAGTGTGAACGTAGATCGGCGCTGTCAATGTCGCACCGACCTCCCGAAGCATGTCGAGCACACGTGCGCGCTCAGCGCTGCGGATGGAGATAAAGGGAATGCGGGCTTTGAGGTAGCGCGTCAGCGTTGCTTTGAATTCAGTGGTGTCACTCATGGGGTTCGATCAAGTCAAAATATTGCGTCGACGCATGCTGGGATTTGTGGCAGTGGTGCCAGGCACCGCCGCTAGGCCAGTATGTGCTGCTGGCTTGCCTGAGGCACCTTCTGTGGGCGCAGTGAGCACGTCGTAACGCAGCAGCGAATTGTGTCGTAGCAAGACCGTCAGTCGACCACTTCGATCCGCTTTAGCTGTGTCCTCAAGAGAACTTTGGGAACGCGTAGCAAACTTGTGCAATTCGTCGGCTAGATGCGTTTGCAAGCTGGCAGGGAAGCGTGACGTCTGCGCCAATCGGTGCAAAAAATGCAGGCTCTGTCGGGCATTCAAAATAGCACGCACGACAGCGCTTTCGTCATGGATGGAGCGCAGATCACGCGTCAGATGCTCCGAGCACAAGGTCAGACGCCGGTTGAACTCTGTCATCAAACGCGCTGAAAACAACGGTGCAACGCCCCCCGTCCATGACAGGCTGCCACGCGCCATGCGCTGCAAACAGGCCTCGTCCTGCAGACCGCAGACAAGGTCATCCAGACAGTCGCTCCACTGAGCGTATGTCTGGGGGGCATCCAAAGGCAGGGGCACTTATTTCACGCGTCGAATAAACGGTGTGGCTGGCAGCAAGTCCCACATTGGCAGCGCACCTGCCAGTGCGTCGCGGTTGCCATGGGTTGCTGGGGCTGGTTGGGCAGGCATGTTGGACTGGCCGGGCCGCGTTGGTTGTGAAACCTGTGCAACGGCTGAAGCAGGCTTGGTTTGGGGGGATGTATCTTGGCTCATGGGTGGCTCTCTGGTTTTAGCCGTTGACGATCACGCGACGCACCGCGTCATGCGACGAAAGCACGTGCTGATCAGGGCTGATGCCTTTGAGCAGTGCCGTGACCTCAAGTGCCACGGCATCACGGGCGGTGATATCGCGCCGCAATTCGACGGCCTCAGCCATGCAGGCACGCAAAGCCTGGGCGGACTGCTCTTGCAAACGCGCATAGTCAGCCTTGATTTTTGCCCTGACGGTTGTCAGGTTGCGGTAGCCAAAATACACCCAGGTCAGGCAGGCCGCACCCATCACCAAAGTGATCATGCCGCTGGAAAACGACATGAAAAGCAAAACCACACCGAAGACCAGACCGGTCCAGTGTTTGCCGCCAAGCTTGACCAAGGCGAGTGCATCGGATTCGCGTTTTTGCAGGTGGGATTGAAGCGATCCAAGGAGTTCCTTCTCGTTCTCACCCTTGACGGTGTTGCCGCTCCAGTCTTCGATGGCCACTTCAATTTTGGCTGGCACCTTCATGCGCGCGCGCGCCGCCACATCTTCATGCGCATCAACAATCCAGTCCCGAGAATGGGCAATGGCAAAGCGTTGGGTAGCCCGGGTGGCGTGCGACGATTCAGGGTGCATCGCCGCATTGGTGAGCAGTTGGGTGAAGTCGACTTGCTCGTCAAAGGCTTTGCTTTGCAGGTCATAGCGACTTTGCGCCGTGCGTTTATCGCCGTCTTCTTCGATGATCAAACTGCAAAGCTCTTCCTTGCGGCGCAACGGCAATTCCTCATCATCAAAACGGGTGACCAGTTTCGTGAGTAAATCGTCCACTGCGATCAGCACGCTGCCTGCCGGCTTGATTTCGCCCTGGAAAACACCCTGGAAATGCGCCAGCACCGCGGCATGCATGGCAACGCCATTTAAAGCGTTATTCAGGGCCTGCCAGGCTGGGCTGAAACGTGCGAGATGCGAGTATCGATCGCTGTGGTCGTCATGTGGAGCTTTGGACAGCAGGGCATTGCTCCATTGGGTGCGCTGCGCCTCGACGAACCCGGCTTTTTGAGACAACTCGTCAATCCATGCGCTGATGCGGTTACCGCAATGCCTGCTGACATCGGCACCAAAAACGCCATTGGCCATGGCATCAATCATCACCACGGTCTGGCGATCGAGTTGATAAGGATTTTGAAGACCAAAATAACGATCCAGCCAGGTACGATTGGCTTCAGACCGCCCCGCCCGACGGGCTATCAGGGCAAAAAATAGGGATGTCTTTTCGTCATCGCGCCGAACGGCCTCTGCCAGCGCCCGATCTGCCAATGCCTTGTTGTCGCCAATCCAGGCAGCCAACGCCACCAAGGCGGGTGCCAGCCAGTAGCGGGGCGCCGAAAGCATCAGCTCCTCGGTTGCGCCACGCAAGGTTTCCTGACGCACCAGGCTGATGTCTGCCGCCTGCAAGATTCCGGTGGCTTGGCGTCGGACCACAGCGTAGTAGCCATAGGTAGTTTCCAATTCCTGACGGATCTTGACCTGCCGTGTCTCCGCCAGCGCCAACTCTTTGGCCTTGAGGTCAGAGGCCACAAAGTCGGCAAAGGATTGCTCCAGTCTGGACAACTCGGCACGTGTATGGCTCAAGTCCTGGCCAACCGACTCCACCTGGCCTGACACCGTGCCGATGTCACTTTGCAGATTGCGCAGTGAGCCCAGAATAAAGGACAAATCGGCGGCTTGAATGATGCGTTCTGTACTCATTTAACTCTCGATGAAGGCGGTTTGGCCGTTGGCGCTGACTGCAATCAGCTTGGTTGAATAAACTTCAATGAAGGCATAAATGGGGTGTACCGCCAACGTCCGTGCTCTCTCCATCAGGTGAGGCAAGCCCTCGCCAACCTTGTAGTGATGGATGATGCTGCCGCTGAGGTCTAGGGTGTGCACTTCATAAGGCGGGCCCAAGTAACATTTGGACACGATCCCCAAAGGCAGAGCGTCAACCGTGATGTCGGGTAACTCCTCACGGATGGCCTCCATCAAAGAGTCGATAGATTGTTTCCCGCCTAAATGCCCACCCGCATCAAGTTGGGTCACGACATCCATATATTTTTTGGAGCGCTTTTGCCGTAAAAGAGCTTGTACGGCTTGGTGTGAAAGCTTGCTAGTGTTGGCCGGGTTGGGTGACCGCAACAGCGTTTGCGTGCCGGAATTGGTTCCGAGAATAGACCGTGCCATATATTCAATAGTTTTCTCTAGGTTTTAAACGGAACTCTCCCGGGTAATCCCGTGCACACAGAACATTTGCAAACAAATTTACGGATAGAAACATATTCGATGATTAAAGCCGAGAACGTCGGAGACGGCTATCCCCCAAATGGGGGATTCAAGCGATTTCTGACAAAAAACTGGCAATGTGGTCAATCAGCAAACTGGGAGTGTCCGCCGCATTCAGAGATACCCTTAACTCGACCAATGGTTTGCCGCAAGCCAAATCGATCAGGCTACAGGCTCTATAGACGACACAACGCCGGTGGTCAAAAAGCCCCCCGGTTTTTTCGCCCGGTTGTTCGGTGCCCGATAACAGCGCCAAGCCTGAGCCGCCGGGGCGCAGGCGGATGTCAGCCACAGTCTGGGTCTGCCTGTCAGCCCACAAGCCCAAGGGTATTGGTCGGCCTCGGTAGACTCGCACGCTTTACCCTCACGATCGCGCTATGGAATTCCTGACCGACCCGAACATCTGGATAGCCTTCTTCATGCTTGCCGCCCTGGAAATTGTCCTGGGCATCGACAACATCATCTTCATCAGCATCCTGGTCGGGCGGCTGCCTCAGGAAAAGCGTGATCTCGCGCGCCGTCTCGGGCTCGGGTTTGCCATGGTGTCGCGTATTGCGCTGCTGTTCAGCCTGGCCTGGGTGATGACGCTGACCGAGCCGCTGCTGACCGTGATGGCGCAAGAGATCAGTGGCCGTGACCTGATTTTGCTGGGCGGCGGCCTGTTTCTGCTTTACAAGGCCTCGCATGAAATTTTCATGGAGGTCGAAGCCCATGAAACCAAGGAAGCCAGCGCCGGGGTGGATAGCATCAAAGCCGGTACCGGCGTGTTCTGGGGCACCATTGCGCAGATTGGTGTGGTCGATATCGTGTTTTCGCTCGACTCGGTGATCACCGCCGTGGGCATGGTGGACCAGATCGGTGTGATGGTGGCGGCGGTGATCGCCTCGGTGGCGGTGATGATGTTTGCCGCCAAGCCGATCGGTGAATTTGTGGACAAACACCCCTCCATCAAGGTGCTGGCGCTGGCGTTTTTGACCATGGTGGGCACGCTGCTGGTGGCCGAAGCCTTTGACGTGCATGTGCCCAAAGCCTATGTGTATGTGGCCATGCTGTTCTCTTTGACGGTGGAGGCGCTCAACATCCGGGCGCGCACCAAGCGCCTGGCCCGCGGATAAAACGCAAGCCAGCGCCAGCGCCAGTGCCAGTGGCAGGTCAGGCGACGCCAGTGCCTGCCTGCCCAAGCCGGGTCAGTGTTTGCCCAGCGTGGGGTAGTCGGTGTAGCCCTTGGCGCCGCCGCCGTAGTAGGTGCTGCGGTCACCCTCGTTGAAGGCGCTGCCGTGGCGCAGGCGCTCCACCAGATCCGGGTTGGCGATGAAGGGGCGGCCAAAGGCGACCAGGTCGGCACCCTCGCGCACCGCCTGCTCGGCCAGCGCCTTGTTCAGGCCGTTGTTGACCATCCAGGCGCCCTGGCCACCGGCGGCGCGGTAGGCGCGGCGCAGGCCGGTGTAGTCAAACGGGCGATCAGCCAGCTCGCGCGGGCCGCCGGTGGCGCCTTCGATCACGTGCACATAAGCCAGCTTGAAGGCCGCCAGCTCGCGCACCACATAGTCAAACAGCGGCTGCGGGTCGGGGTCAAACGCGTCGTTGGCCGGGGTCACCGGCGACAGGCGGATGCCCACGCGGCCCGCGCCCACGGCGTCGGTCACGGCGCGCACCACTTCCAGCAGGAAACGCGCACGGTTTTCGATGCTGCCGCCAAAGTCGTCGCGGCGCTGGTTGGAGCCGCTTTTCAAGAACTGGTCAATCAGGTAGCCGTTGGCGGCATGGATTTCCACGCCGTCGAACCCGGCGGTGTGCACCGCGTTGCGCGCCGCCGCCACGTAGGTGTGCACGATGTCGGGCAGCTCGTAGGCTTGCAGCGCCCGCGGCGCGGAGGTGTCGACAAACACCGGCACACCGTCCTTGATCAGCACGGTTTTGGTTTTGGCGGTGATGGCTGACGGTGCCACCGGCGCGGCACCACCGGGCTGCAGGCTGGTGTGTGACACCCGCCCCACATGCCACAGCTGGCAGACGATTTTGCCGCCCGCGGCGTGCACGCTCTTGGTGACGGGTTTCCAGGCTTCGACCTGCTCTTCGGCATACAAGCCGGGCACGTCGGCATAACCCTGGCCTTGCTGGCTGATGGCAGTGGCCTCGCTGATGATCAACCCGGCGGTGGCGCGCTGGGTGTAGTACTCGGCCATCAGCGCGGTGGGCACCGCATCGGGTGCGCGGTTGCGGGTGAGCGGCGCCATGACGATGCGGTTGGCCAAGTGCAGGTCACCGGCTTGCACGGTATTAAAAAGGGTGGCGGCAGAGTGGGGCATACAAGACCTCTTTGAAACGACAAACAATGGTAGCGCGGGCCACAGCCCTTGGAAAGACAAGACGCCGTGGCGGGGATGCGGACTACCGGGACAACTTGTAGACCGAGGTGCCCGCCAGCAGATTGGGTGCGAAACGCAGCACCTCGCCGTCCTGGATGCCAAAGTTGTCCAGCACTTTCAGGCCGCAGGCACGTGCCAGCACTCCCAGATCGGCATGCGTGCCGACGCGGATGTTGGGCGTGTCGTACCACTGGTAGGGCAGGCGTTTGGTCACCGGCATGCGGCCTTTGAGCACGCTCAGGCGGTTCGGCCAATGGGCAAAATTGGGAAAGGCGACGATGCCAAAGCGGCCCACGCGCACGGTCTCGCGCAGCATCACCTCGGCGTTGCGCAGGTTTTGCAGGGTGTCGATCTGCAGCACTACGTCAAACGACGCGTCTTCGAACATCGACAGGCCTTCGTCCAGGTTGAGCTGGATGACGTTGACGCCGCGCTGCACGCAGGCCAGCACATTGGCGTCGTCCAGCTCGATGCCGTAGCCGGTGCAGCCGCGCACTTTTTGCAGGTGGGCCAGCATGGTGCCGTCGCCGCAGCCCAGGTCAAGCACGCGCGCACCCTCGGGCACCAGTTCGCCGATGCGTTGCAGGGTCGGGCTGACCAGACCGTCCGTCGTGTGGTGGGCGTTCATGGCTGGCCCTCCAGGCTGCGTGAAATGTTCTCAAAATAGGAGCGGACCACGTTCATGTAACGCGGGTCGTCGAGCAAAAAGGCGTCATGCCCGTGGGGCGCGTCGATCTCGGCGTAACTCACATCGCGTTTGTTGTCGAGCAGGGCTTTGACGATTTCGCGGCTGCGTTTGGGCGAAAAGCGCCAGTCGGTGGTGAAGCTCACCAGCAAAAATTTGGCGGTGGCGCGGCCCAGCGCCAGGCTCAGGTTGCCACCGTAGGCGCGCGCCGGGTCAAAGTAGTCCAGCGCCCGGGTGATCAGCAGGTAGGTGTTGGCATCAAAGTACTCGGCAAACTTGTCACCCTGGTAACGCAAGTAGCTCTCGATCTGGAACTCGACCTCTTGGGTGCTGTATTTGTAGGACTGGAGCAGCGTATCGAGCGCCGCCGGGGTGGGGGCCTTCTGCTGGCGGCCAAACTTCTCGTTCATCACGTCGTCACTCAGGTACGTGATGTGACCAATCATGCGGGCGATGCGCAGGCCGCGCTTCGGGACCGTGCCGTGCTGGTAAAAGTGCCCGCCATGAAAATCCGGGTCGGTGACGATGGCGCGGCGGGCCACCTCGTTGAAGGCGATGTTTTCGGCTGTCAGGTTGGGCGCGCTGGCAATCACCAGCGCATGGCGCACGCGGTTCGGGTACTGCAGCGTCCAGCTCAGGGTTTGCATGCCGCCCAGGCTGCCACCCATCACCGCAGCCAGCGTCTGGATGCCCAGCGCATCAAGCAGGCGTGCCTGCGCGTTGACCCAGTCTTCCACGGTGACCACCGGAAAATCGGCGCCGTACACCTCGCCGGTGTCGGGGTTGGTGTGCATCGGCCCGGTGGAGCCAAAACACGAGCCGAGGTTGTTGACACCGATGACAAAGAATTGGTTGGTATCGAGCGGCTTGCCCGGGCCGATCATGTTGTGCCACCAGCCCTCACTCTTGTCCTGGCCCGCATAGGTGCCCGCTACATGGTGCGAGGCGTTGAGCGCGTGGCAGATCAGCACCGCGTTGGATTTGCTGGCGTTGAGCTGGCCGTAGGTCTCAAAGCTCAGGTGGTAGCCGCGCAGACTGGCGCCGCTTTGCAGCGGCAAGGCGGCCTCAAAAAACATCGACTGGGGGGTAGCGATCAATTCCATGTCACAAAAAAACCCGGTAGCGCTAAAGGCAAAACCGGGTTGGCAGGCATCTTTAGCGGAACTTGTTACGCGCCCGCAATTGAAGTCAAATCGGCGCCCGGGCAGTATAGCAATGCCGTCTATGTGCTGCGAGAGTGGGCGGCACAGGGTGCGCAGGGGTGCCATCCGGCGGCTGAGGTAGCATCCTTCAAAAAAAACACACTCGTTGGCAACCCACTTTCGCCACCGGTAGGAAGCCCATGCCCACTGTCAACCCTGATCGCCGCCTGCTGCTGGCCAGCGCGGCAGGCCTGTCGCTGGCCACTTTGAGTGCCTGTCACCGGCCTGAGCCGTTGGTGCGCCTGGCCGGCAACGCCTGGGTGGGCTACGCGCCGCTGTTTCTGGCCCGCGAGCTGGGCTATTTCAGCCACACCAAAATCCGTTTGCTGGAGCTGCCCTCCAATTCCGCCAGCCTGATGGCGCTGGCGTCCGGTCAGGTGGAGGTGGCTGCCCTCACCCTGGATGAGGTGCTGGTGGCCACCGAGGGGCAGCTGGACCTGCAGGTGATCATGGTGTTTGACGAGTCGGCCGGGGCCGACGTGGTGATGGCGCGCCCGGACATCACCCGGCTGGAACAGCTGCGCGGGCGACGTATCGCGGTGGAAAGCACGGCCAGCGGCGCCCTGATGTTGGCGCGCACGCTGGACGCCGCCGGGCTGCGCCCGCAAGACGTGGTCAAGGTGCCGCTGGCCGGGGCGCCGCAGGTCAGCAGTTATGCCAGTGGCGAGGTTGATGCGGTGGTCAGTTTTGAGCCGTTTGCCACGCAGCTGGCCCGGCTCGGGGCGGTGCGGCTGGTGGACAGTCGGCGTTTCCCGGGCGTCATTGTGGACGTGCTGGCCGCCCGCTCACAGGCCCTGGCGGACTCGCCAGCGCAGTTCAGGCAACTGCTGGCCGGGTATTTCCAGGCGCTGGAGCGGTTGCAGAAGTCACCCCAGCAAAGCGCTGAGCTGATGTCGCCAGCCCTGGGCATCAGTGGGGGCGAGTTGCTGGCCGCCCTGCAAGGGGTGCACCTGATGACCTTGGCCGACAACCACCACTTGCTGGGGGGCGCGTCGCCCGGCTTGCGCCCGATGGCGCAGGAAGTGGCTGACCTGATGCTGCGCTCGCGTCTGCTCACCACCCGCCTTCGCCTGGACACGCTGACCGATGCCCGGTATTTACCCTCTGCCTGACTGGAGAACCCGATGCCCCGCCCCCCGAGTCTGAAATGGTCGCTGCCCCTGGGCTTGGCGGTGGTGCTGCTGATCTTCACCGCCATGGCCACCTGGAACAGCCTGAGCACCGGCCAGGACAGCCTGAAACAGACAGCGCGCCAGGACCTGCTGGAGCATGCCTCGCATCTGGCGCGCATGGCCGAGCAGGGCCTGCAGACCAGCCCCACGCTGGTGGCGTCTGACCTGGGCCAGCTCAGCGCCGACCCGCGGGTGGCGGTGGCGCTGATTCTGGACGAACAGGGCCAGGTGCTGATGTCGCAGCGCAAGGCCTGGACCGGCCTGCCCGCCAGAACCGTGCTGCCCGACTTTGACGACGTCTGGCGGCTGCAAGTGCTTGGCGGGCGCTTGCCGCAGCTGCGTAGTTCGGACGATGGCCTGCGCATCACCAGCCTGCAGCCGTTTGATCTGCCGGCCAGCCGCACCGAGGTGCGCAGCTCTCGCCGCGGCGCGGTGTTCCTCCAGATGGACCTGCACGACGCCTGGGTCGAGGCCCGCCACAACGCCCTGCTGTCGCGCCTGCCCGGCCTGATCACCGCCCTGCTGGTGCTGCTGGCGGTGGGTGCGCTGTTGCACCGCTTTGTGAGCCGACCACTGCAAACCCTGGCCGACGCCGCCGGGCGGCTGCAACAGGGGCAACTGGGCAGCCGTGCCGCCGTGCAGGGCCCGCGGGAGATTGCCACGCTGGCGCAAAATTTCAACGCCATGGCGCAAGCCATCGAAGACGCCCAGCAGGCGCTGGTGACCAGCGAGCAGCGCATGGCCACCACCCTGCAGTCGATTGGCGACGGCCTGATCGCCACCGACACCCGCGCCCGCATCACCCTGATGAACCCGGCCGCTGAGCGTTTCACCGGCTGGACGCTGGCGCAGGCGCGTGGGCTGGCGATCTCCGATGTGTTTGTCATCGAGAGCGCCCTCACCGGCCTGCCTGCCGAGATCCCGGTGAAACGCGTGCTGCTGGAGGGCACGGTGCTGGGCCTGGCCAACCACACGGTGCTGGTGGCGCGCGACGGCACCCGGCGCGACGTGGCCGACTCGGCCGCACCCATCCGCAACGCCCACGGTGTCATTGAAGGCGTGGTGCTGGTGTTTCAGGACGTCACCGAGTCCTACCGCATGCGCCGCGCGCTGGCCGACAGCGAGCAACACTTTCGCAGCCTGGCGGACAACGGCCAGGCGCTGATCTGGACCGCCGGGCTGGACAAGAAGTGTGACTATTTCAACAGCGTGTGGCTGCGCTTCACTGGCCGCACGCTGGCGCAGGAGCTGGGCGACGGCTGGTTGGAAGGGGTGCATCCGCAGGATCTGGCACGCTGTATGGCCACCTATGTGGCGGCGTTTGACGCGCGCCAATCGTTCGCTATGGAATACCGCCTGCGCCACGACAGTGGCGAGCACCGCTGGATTCTGGACCAGGGCAGCCCACGTTATGACAGCGCGGGCCGGTTTCTGGGCTTCATCGGGCACTGTCTGGACCTCACCCAGGTCAAGCAGGCCGAAGCCCAGGTGAAACATCTGGCCTACCACGACGTGCTCTCCGGCCTGCCCAACCGGGCGCTGTTCCAGGACCGGCTGACCCAGGCAGCTGCTGCAGCGCGGCGCAGCCACCGCTTTGGTGCGTTGATGTTTGTGGATCTGGACCATTTCAAACAGCTCAACGACGTGTACGGCCACGCGCTGGGCGATGCCGTGCTCAAAGAAGTGGCCAGCCGCCTGCAGTTTTACCTGCGCCAGGAAGACACCGTGGCCCGCCTGGGGGGCGACGAATTTGTGGTGCTGCTGCCCGCGCTGGGGGCGGAGGCTGACGGCGCCGCCACGTTGGCGCGCGCCGTGGCCGACAAGATCCGCCTGGCACTCGAGGCCCCGATGCTCATCGACGGCACCAGCTACCACACCGCGGCCAGCATGGGGGTCACCTTGTTCCCCAAAGGTGACGAGTCGGTGGATGACCTGATGCGCGAGGCCGACATCGCCATGTACCGCGCCAAGGAAAGTGGCCGCAACGCGATCTCGTTCTTCCAGGCCGACATGCAGCACAGCGTGACCCAGCGTTACGCTCTGGAGCAGGAGCTGCGTGAAGCCGTGGCGCAGCAGGCGTTTGAGCTGCACCTGCAGTCGCAGGTGGACGCCCAGGGCCGGGTGACCGGTGCCGAGGCGCTGGTGCGCTGGCGCCACCCCACCCGCGGGCTGGTGGCACCGGCCACCTTCATCCCGCTGGCCGAAGCATCGCGCCTGATCCTGCCGCTGGGTGACTGGGTGCTGCAGCAGGCCTGCGCGGTGATTGCCCGGCTGGACGCGTGCGGGCACAGCCTGCACATCGCTGTCAACGTCAGCCCGCTGCAGTTTGCGCAAGCCAACTTTGTGGCCCGCATCCGCGACATCCTCAGCACCACCGGTGCCGACCCGACCCACCTGACCTTGGAGATCACCGAAGGCCTGCTGGTGGAGCACCTGACCGAGACCATGGGCCGCATGGCCGAGCTGGCGGATTTGGGCATCCGCTTTTCGATTGACGACTTTGGCACCGGTTATTCGTCGCTGTCGTACCTGAAACGCCTGCCGCTGTACGAGCTCAAGATCGACAAGAGTTTTGTCCAGGACGTGCCCGACGACCCGAACGATGTGGCCCTGGTCGAAACCATTCTGGCCATGTCGCGCCACCTGCATCTGAATGTGGTGGCTGAAGGGGTGGAGACCGCGGCGCAATTTGAGTTCCTCAAAAGCCGGGGCTGCACCCGGTTCCAGGGTTACCACTTTCACCGGCCACAACACCACCACGACTGGTTGGCGGCATGGCAGGACACGTCGGCGGACCACTCACTTGCATGACAGCAAACCCAGCCCCAAGCTGACACGTTGTTGTCATGGCGGGCCATGACCCGACCACCCAAGGACAACCGTCACCCACCCGACATCCGTTACCCTCGGCGCCCAGGAGATCACCATGCCCCGCTTTGCCGCCAATCTGACGTTTTTATTCACCGAGGTGCCGTTTCTGGAGCGCTTTGAGCGTGCCGCACGCGCCGGGTTTAGCGCCGTGGAGTTTTTGTTCCCGTACCCTTGGCCTGCCGCCGAACTCAAGGCGCGGCTGGACGACTGCGGCCTGCAACTGGTGTTGTTCAACCTGCCGGGTGGCCACTGGGAGGCCGGTGAACGCGGCCTGGCCTGCCTGCCGGGGCGCACCGACGACTTTCGCGCAGCGGTGGCACACGGCATCCGCTACGCCGAGGCGCTGGGGGTGCACCAAATCCATTGCATGGCGGGCAAGGCACCTGCCGGGGTGGATGATGCGCTGCTGCACCAGACGCTGGTGGCCAACCTGCGTTACGCCGCTGCCGAGTTCCAGGCCGCCGGGCTCAATCTGTTGCTGGAGCCCATCAACAGCTACGACATGCCGGGGTTTTATGTGAACCGCCCGGCCCAGGCCATGGCCATCCTGGACGAGGTGGGTGCCGACAACGCCTTGTTGCAGTACGACATCTACCATGCCCAGCGCATGCAAGGCGAGCTGGCCGCGACGATGACGCAGTACCTGCCGCGCATCGGCCACATGCAGCTGGGTGACAACCCGGGCCGCCACGAACCGGGCACCGGCGAGATCAATTTCCCCTTTTTGTTCAAGCACCTGGACGCCATTGGCTACACCGGCTGGATCGGCTGCGAATACCACCCCGCCAGCCAGACTGAAGCCGGCTTAGGCTGGCTGCAGGCACTCAACCGGTAACCCATGCGGTCCAAAACCATGGATGCCGGGTCGCGGCCCGGCCTGACAGACTCTGTTTCAGGTTAAAGGTAAGGCTGCATCAGCGCGCGCACATTCACCCGCGCTTTCAGGCGGCTGGCCAGCATGTAGATGCCGCCAAACTTGCGCTGCAAGAACAAGGTGTCCATCGGCGGGATGTGCCAGAAGCTGCGCTCCTGGCCAATCGCCATACCGCCGTCGCGCAGGCGCAGCGCGATGTCGGTGTCGCCAAAGTCAAACGGCACGTCCTCGCGCAGCGGCTCGAGCGATAGCTCAAACATGTCCATCACCGCGTTCTGGTAGTGCTCGGGCGTGGCCTCGGTGAAAAAGCCGATGTCAATCATGGCCTGGCGTGCCGCGGCGCGGTCACCGGCCAGACCAGCGTTCATCAGGCGGCGGTATTGCTGCGGCATCTCGGGTGGGAACTCGCGCGTGGCGCCAAAGTCCAGCAGCACCAGCTGTCGCGTGCTGGGGCTGTAGCGGTAGTTGGCAAAGTTGGGGTCGGTCTGCATCAGGCGAAACTCGAACAACTCGCGAAACAGCAGGCCCACCAGCAGCGCCATCAGTCGGTCACGCTCAACTTGGGGCGCGTCCACCAGCGACTCCACCGGCACACCCTCCACATAGTCCATGGCCAGCACACTCTGGGTGGTCAGGTCGGCATGCAACTTGGGCACCAGAAACGCGGGCGCGTCGGCCAGCAGCTCGGCAAAGCGTTTCAGGTACTGGCCTTCCTGTTGGTAGTTGGCCTCTTGGTGTAACTCGCGTTTGGCCTCGGCCAGCATCGGCGCAATGTTCAGTGTTTTGGGCAACACGCCGGACAGCCGCATGAGCGAGGCCACATTGTTCACATCGCTGTCGATGCTGTGGCGCACGCCGGGGTACTGGATCTTGATGGCCAGGTCGCGCCCGTCCTTGGTTTTGGCGCGGTGTACCTGGCCAATGGAGGCGGCCGCCACCGGCTGATAAGAAAACTCGGCAAAACGCGCGGGCCAGCCGACACCCCAATGCGCGTTGAGCGCCGCCTGCAGCTGGCTGCGCGGCATGTGTTGTGCGTCCGAGCGCAGGCGCCCCAGAATCTCGGCCATCTCGGGCGGCAGCATCTCGCCCGCATCCATCGACATCAGTTGCCCCACCTTCATGGCCGCGCCGCGCAACTGCGACAGCTGATGGGTGACCTTGATGGCGTTGGCCGGGGTCAACAGCAGGTCGCTCACGCTGGGGCGTTTGCCCTGGGCCAGCTGTTTGGCGCCGTCCAGCAACATGCCCCCGGCAATGCCCCCGGCCATGCCGCCAAAACGCGCCAGGCGCGACAAACGGCCGCTGGGAACGGCAACCCCTTTGGATTCAAATTGGCGATGTGGCATCTAGGGCGGGCTTTCTCGGGGCGCGGGTGCGTTTCTTGACCTCGATGGGAGGCGTTGGGGTGACTTTGGTTCGGCTGCGGGTGCGCACGCCGGTTTTGGTTTGTGCCCGCGCGGCCAGGGCCAGCGCACGCACCTGGGCAATGTCGTCGTCGGTGAACGGGCCGTTGACACCGCTGATGGCGGCCAACTGCATGCCGTGTTTGAGGCCGAGTTTGTAAATCTCGCGCACCTTTTCCCACTCGATGGCGCGGCCGACGGTGAAGTTCTCGAAGCGGCCTTCCAGCGCCAGCACAATCGTTTCGGCCAGGCAAGCGTAGGCCACGCCTTTGGGCAGGCCGATGTTTTTCATCTGGATGTGTTCACCAGGCAGCTGGATCTCACCCGACTCGATCACCAGCACATCCGGGCGTTTGGCGACCTCGCTGGCAGGCAGGTCCAACGGGCGCGCCACATCGGTGATCACGCAGCCGGGCTTCACCTTCATGATGTCGAGCACCTTCTTGCCCGCACCCGAGGTGGCGGTGACGATCATGTCCATGTCGGCGATGTCCTTGTCGGCACGGGCTGACAAAAACAGGTTGGCGTCGGGGGTCTCCTTCAGGATGGATTCTTTCAGCGCCAGCAGCTTGGCGGTTTCGGGCGACACCAGGTAGACCTCGGTGGCCACTTTGGCGATCAGGCGCGCGCACACCGAACCAATGGCGCCGGTGGCACCCACCACCATCGCCTTGAACTTGACACGCTGCTTGCCGTTGGGCTTGGGCAGCAACTGGAGCCGCAACAGCGCGTCGTGCGCGGCCCACAGTGCGCCCGAGGCGCTGTAACTGTTGCCGGTGGTGATGGGCAGCGGCGAGCGTTTGGCTACCGTCACCCCGGCATCACCCACCACCTTGGTGAACGCACCCAGCCCCATGATCTGCGCGCCCAGCCGCTGCGCCATGGCGGCGGCGTCCAGCAGGCGGCGGTAGGTGAACTCGGGGCTGTGGCGCATGATCTCCTTGGGCGTGCCGCCCACCGAGATCAACCAGCCCTCGGCCTCGACGCCGGTGGGTGACTGGATGCCGCTGACGTGGGAATACACAAACGGCGGCGCATAGGCCATGATCTTTTCCAGCGAATTCATCATCACCGGGGGCGACACCTGCGACAGCAGATCAATCGGTTTGATCTTCTTGAAATACTCTTGCGAGAGCGGGTGAATCACAAACGCAAAGCGGTTCACCCGTTTGAAGCCGTTCGGGTAGGCCAGGCGCGGGGCCAGTTGCAGGCTGGTGATGATTTCCAGGTAATCGTCTTCAAGAATCTCGTCGGGGGCCTTGCCGGTGGCGGCGCAGATCATCGCGTCGAGCAAATCCGGCCCCAGGCTGTGGCCGTGCATCACCGGTGCACCGTCGATCACCAGGTGCACCCCTTTGGCCTGAAGTTGGGCCATGCGCTCATCACTCACGGTGGAGGTGATGATGGTTTTGCCGGCCAGTTCTTCCAGGCCAAATTCATCAAGCTCATGCACCGGTGCCACGATGACGCTGGCTTTTTGCATGGCTTTGCGCAGCAAAAAGCGCGTCCACTCCTTGACCGGGCCACTCGACAGGGCCGCTGGCAGCGACCAGTCTTTCACGTAATGGGCGCCGCTGGCGTAGAGCTGCAGCGCCTGCAGGCTGGTCAACAGCTTGGGCACGGCCAGCTGGTTGAGCGGATCGGCAAAACTCAGGTTGTCGGTGTACTCGGCCATGCTCATGGCCAGCTTGTAGTTTTTCAGGCCCGAGAAAAACAGCACCCGCGCGTTGTTGAAATAGTTGCCCAGCGCCACCTGGGCATGGCGCAGCGCCCATTCCTGCAAGATGTCACCCAGCGGGCCCCCCATGGTGACCGGCGCCTTGACCGCCACCGATTTGAGCTTGGCGCTGTCTTTCTCGATGAAGCGGTGGCTGCCGGCCTTGTAGCTGTCTTTGAGCACCCCCAGGCCGATGGCGTCGGCGCGCTTGTCCCAGCTCTTGAGGAGTTTGGTGGCCTTGGCCAGGCTGCCATCGGTGCCCAGGCGCTTGACGTGTAACGGCTCACCCAGAAAGGTGGTGTTGAACTCAAAATTCTGGGAACTGGCCCCCAGGCTGATACCGATCACTGTTTTCATGGGCACCTTTTTCACGACAGTTGGTTTGGAGAGATGCAACTACAACAATGCCGTTACGCGATGCATCATGGCAGCTGGCGACGGGTTAAGTCGGCCATGAATTTTAGGAAGAAGGAAGCTCATGATGTTGACCAATTTGCTCTCGGGAACGGTGCGCTCAGTAGGTTTGACAGCGGTAATGCGTGCAGTCGGTGTCGCCACCCGCCTGCTGCCCATTCCCCAGCCCACGATGCTAGTCGGCCCGGGCGCCAGCGCGCGGCTTGGTCAGGCCATCTGTGACTTTGATCACACACGGGTGCTGGTGGTGACTGACCCGGTGGTGGCCAAGCTGGGCTTGATGGCGCCGCTGCTGGCAGCCCTCAAGGCCGGTGGCACCGCCTATGTGGTGTTTGACAAGATGCTGCCCGATGCGCCGGTGGCACAAATCGAGCAAGGCGTGGCGCTGTTCAAGCGCAAGGGCTGTGATGCTGTCATTGCTTTTGGCGGTGGCTCGGCCATGGACGCGGCCAAAGCTATTGCCCTGGCGGCGGCCAACAACAAACACCCGGCGCAGCTGGCGGGCTACTTCAAGGGCTTGCGCACACCCGCACCCATTTACGCCGTGCCCACCACCGCCGGTACCGGCTCCGAGGTGACCGTGGCCGCCGTCATCTCGGACCCCGACACCCAGCGCAAGCTGGTGATTGCCGACACCCGCATCGTGCCGCGCATGGCCGCGCTGGACCCGAACCTGATGCTGGGCCTGCCACCCGACATCACCGCCGCCACCGGCATGGACGCGCTCACCCACGCTATCGAAGCCTATATTGGCCACTGGCGCACGGCGTTCACCGACCGCATGGCGCTATCTGCCGTGGGCATGATTTTCGAGGCGCTGCCGGTGGCCTACGCCAACGGGCAAGACCTGGCAGCGCGCGAGAAGATGGCACTGGCCGCCAACTACGCGGGCCAGGCATTCACCCGCGCCAACGTGGGTTACGTGCACGCCATCGCGCACCAGTTGGGTGGGCGCTACCACACGCCGCACGGCCTGGCCAACGCCATCTTGCTGCCGCATGTGCTGCGGTTCATGCGCCCGGCCATTGAGCCGCAGCTGGCCCAGCTGGCGCTGCGGGCCAAGGTCGGCAAAAAGACCGAGTCTGATGCTGTGCTGGCGCTGAAGTTCCTGGATGCCATCGAGGCCATGAACACCCGTCTGGGCATTCCCACCACGCTGGCCGCGCTGCGCGAGGAAGACATCCCCACCCTGGCCCGCGCCGCCTGCCACGAGGCGATGACCAATTACCCGGTGCCGGTGTATTTGTCGCAATCTGAGTGCGAGGGGGTGATCCGGTTGGTGCTGCCGCATGAGCCTCTGGCCGGGGTGGATGCGGACAGTCCAGTGACAACCGAAAAAGCAGCGCGCAGGCGGGTGGTCGCCAAGAAGGCGCAGCGCGGTCGTGTGGCTGCCCGGGAGAAGAAGGGCACTTAGAAAACGCGCAAATCGATCACCTTAAGTGATTGATTTATAAAAATTTATTCGAGAGACTTTCTGGTGATTTTGGGGGCACAGCCCGATGGTTTCGCTGTCATGGCGGGCTTGATATGCCATCCATGATTTCAAAGGTGGTCACGTTGGAATGGCTGTTTTCCAGCTTGCACGCGGGTGAAGCTCTGGGGATCCGGGTACGCCCGGACTCAGAACGACGCGGCACTCAGCTCCGCGGCTGTCCCCCGCCCTGCGGGCTCCTCCAAGATGGCGCTGCGCTGAATGCCACGCCGTCCTGAGTCAGCCAACAAAGTGCGAAGCGTGAGGAATTCATTGTTGGCTTACCTACAGCGCTGGCGACCGATGAGATTGGGGTGAATGGTGCAGCGGCATCAAGGAGGAGGTTTGGGGCGTCGCCCCAAACCGGGGGACAGCCGCGGAAGCATTCGCCCCAGTCTCATCGGTCATCACCTACCAGTTCCCCCTAAAGGAGCATGCAATCCCGGACACGATGCCACTCACCAAGTGCCGAGCGTGCATGGTCCCGCGCGTCGTCCATAACCGCTACACGGCAGTCAATCGGTTCCCAGCTCTTTTGCGGGCAAGCCAGCACAAGTACCGGCTGGCTTGCCGCACGATCCAACATCAAGGCATGTACTGGCCACCGTTGACGTTGATGACCTGCCCGGTGATGTAACCGCTGCAGGCATGCGACGCCAGGAACAGGAAGGTGGGCGCCACTTCTTGCGCCGTGGCAAAACGGCCCATCGGAATGGTGGCGTTGATCTGGGCGCGCACGGCGTCGTTCTTGTCGGCATGGAACGCGGTGTCCACGGTGCCCGGTGCCACCACGTTGAACCGGACGCCGTCCTTGGTGTACGACGTGACCCAGTTCTTCTGGATGGTATGGATCCAGGCCTTGGCGGCCGCGTACAGCGATGCGCCCGGCCCGCCGCCCATGTAACTGGCAAACGAGCCCACCAGAATCACCGACGCGGTGGTGCCGCTGGCCTGTGCCGAGGCCTTCAGGTGCGGCATGGCGTATTTGGTGACCATGTGCGCCGAGCGGGCATTCAGGTCAAACACCCGGTCAAAAAATTCGTCGTCAATGTCACCGATCTGCTTGCGGCCCACCAAGCCGCCGACGTTGTTGATCACCACATCAATGCCGCCGAAGCGGGCCACAAATTGCTCGATCAACTGCTGGCATGCCTGGGTGTTGCACAGGTCGCCCTGAAAAAACTCGGCCTCGCCGCCAAGCTGCCGCAGGGCTTCCAGCGATTGGGGCACGTCGTCGGTCAACGTCTGTGCGGTGATGCCGATTTTGGCGCCGTAACGCGCAAAAGACTGCGCGGTTGCCAGCCCGATGCCTGCCGTTGACCCGGTGATCAACACGCGTTTGTCTTTCAAGTCCTTGAACATTTTCTTTCTCCTTGTGATGAAAAGTGGCTGACAGTGTGGGAAGATTTGCTGTCAAGTGTCTCAC
>Ga0075012_10001678_pt1 | contig 22264 bp, 3 predicted proteins | sample All_14_2_FD_71474 | JGI IMG/M metagenome (GOLD analysis project Ga0075012, IMG submission 71474) | Freshwater microbial communities in response to fracking from Pennsylvania, USA - Allegheny Zone_MetaG_DW_15 | ecosystem: Environmental > Aquatic > Deep subsurface > Groundwater > Drilled...
GTATAAGTTGAATCTATTAACATGAGAGCAGCATGATCAATCATCAAGTTAGATTCCATGTAATCTACTACGAAATCAAACTGAGCATCTTCTTCTAGTGCAGTATAGATGCCCTCATAGGCGGCATTGGATACGGCGCGGCTTGAACCATCCCAGACCTCTGAATCTGTACCGTTTGATACTATAGCATTGATAGCAGATGTTAGAGTGATAATATTGTTGGTGGGTATGTTACCAAGCAATGAACGGGTTTTGTTATCAAAAACCCATAAGTCAATGTAACTATGTTGAGCACGCGCTAGTAGTTTTTGCGCAAATTCCAAGACCTTCGATTTTCTAAGTCCCAATGCATCATTCCACTGCATGGTACCTGTTCCATCGATGACAAATGAGAAGAAATGTCGAGTTTCAATAGCTATTCTACTATCTGATGTAACGACCACATTGTTACCATTGGCTATGGAGTATTCAACTGTCGTTGTTGTATACTCAATTGCTGGCACAGCATCATAATGGACTAAGAAGAATAAGTCACTTGTCCCATCTATATCTATCCAGTCGATATCATAATACATTGCTCGCCCATAACTATAACTATCAGTCATAGAGAGTGCGGCTCCAATCTTTCCAATGGGTTGGTCGTTATTCATTAATACTTCTTCAACCACAATAGCATATGTATTGTATAGAGTTAATGAAACAGGAAGGTCAAATGTATACCATCGTTTCTCATTGATTTCATGAACATAATAAATGGTCGATGAAGTGTCGATAAGTGTTGTTGGAATTCCTCCTACAGTATCATAAAGACTGACTTGGATGTAATTCGGATAGTCATTAGTATAGATGGTTTGTTGAGGTACCAGCCATAGGCTGACCTTAGTAATATCAGTTTCCTCAGCGCGGAAAGTTTGGGCTACAGTTCCTATAGATTGAGCTTCTGAGAGGAAGAAAGTAGCATTAGATGTCCATGTAATACCTAAGTCAGTAGATTCGAACAATCCATGATTAGTGAATGCATACAGGGTATTATTCTCATATGCTAGGTTAAATATGGTTGTTGTTTTGTCAGTAATCTTATTGCAATGATTCCAGTTAAGTCCTCCATCAATACTCATAAGAACACCCTTATTAGTTCCTATGAAGATCTTAGAGTACAACCAAGCCTCCGCACCACTATAGTCAGCATTAGGATCGGCAACACATACATGGCAATAACATGTATACCCAAGTCCCTTTAATGGCTCTTGCGCCCAAGTCAATGTGCTCGTTGAGCCATCTTTATTGAGGAACCAATTGCGGGATACTTTCACACCATCGTTAGTGAGAAGTATCATATTCCCATTGCCATATTTGTCGTACTTACTCAAAGATGACATAGCCTGATCGGGGATTCTTGGATCAAGGAAGAAATCATACACCTTGATATCTTCAGTAATAGCCGTTCCATCTTGATTGATATGCCTGTAATTGAAGTTTCTATTATCAATTGGCGTTACATCTACATCAGAAATAAAATCACTATAGGCGTAGTCAGCATTGTTGATCTGTTTTCTAGAGTTACTCAGCAACCACATGCCTTTATCGGTAGCGACATAGAATGAGTCACTACGACTAATAGTTTGGGCTATTGGTGTTACTATTTCATTTTGAGCGATTGTATATGTTTGAATTCCATCTAAGTCGGTAGCTTGATCCGACGCAAAATCTCCACTACCATCTTGTCGGCTGTCATATAGGACAACAATAATACCATCATCTTTTACAAACGCTTCATAGTACTTATCTTCCGTTGTATTGGTCTCAGTTGCATTAACTTCTTCTCTCTGTTTTGACCAATTGATTTTACCACTTTTGATATTGAACATGGATTGGTAATATAGGGCATTCTGAGTCCAAGTTTCACCATTATCCTCAGAAATCCATACACCATTATCAGCCCCTGCCCATATATCTCCTCTGAACTTTTCTATACAGTAGATTCTTGAGGCACCATCGCACCTTGTCTTATTACGCCAAATGCCATCAGTATCTAATTTCCAAATACCACTATCAGTGCCGATTAATGAGCCGACAGTCTTTGGTGCAATTTCTTTGTACCAACACATAACGATTTTTGTAATAGCAGGCTCACTAGAGTCAGCAGGATCAAGCCCGATACGTTTAGTTGTAAATGAGTTAAGTTCGTCTAACATTTCTGTATCAAAATTATGATAAAGAGAGTTAATTGGGCCGCTATTAACCATAGTAGACCCAACCACTTCATGTTGTGAGTCAGTGATGTTGGTGTATATTTGTCTTAATGCCATTGTGCTTAATTGTTGATTGGCTAAGTAGACGGAGTTTAGATTGTATGTTTGTCCATAACTAGTAGCCATGGACAATCTATCTTCTATTCCTAATAATGACTTAACTTCTACAAGGTACACTATCGATTTTGCAGGATGTATACTTACAGCATTTCTTGGGTATATTGCCTTAAAAGTTCGTTTATCTATTATTTCTACAGCAATTCTCTCACTGTTAATTTCTATGAATTGCGTATTGGATGGGAAGTCAGTATTGTCGGCAACAACAATAATCTCGTTGTCTTCCGTAAGTTCTCTTGATAGTTTCGTATAGATTGTGTCACTGGTTACATAAGTACTAGGTATTTCCGAGTGAGGTATTGTTCCTACATCATTTATGTATGAGCTTTTATTGAGAATGGTGACAGCAACAGTATCATCCTTTGATAAACTTTGATCAAATCGAATCATTGCGATATCGGGATATGCTTGCCAAGATATCAATGATGGTTTATTGTTAACAAAGACAAGAATATCGGTGTTGCCTTCCCACTTTCCTCCATTGATGAAGTATTCCTTATAGTCTTTTTCGACCATAAATACATCCCATGGATCTTGAGCGGTAACAAACTCTATTTCTTGTGCAATGCCATGAATGGCATATGTCGCCTCTGCAATTACTGTATTATTCAGATATATCTCTGGATCGACGGTGGGGGTGAAGATATTATAGGTTCGCTTAACCGCTGTGCCATCATTGTATTCTGCGTGCCAGATACCATTATTTCCGCCAATAATTACACTATTGCCAAGTTCAATAGTGGTCTCAACAATCGCTTCACCTGTAGGGCCTAATGTATCCGAAGAAGCTTGTATAGAAACGCTTTGCGTAGTCGCTGTAGTCGCTTGGTCATCTTGCCATGGCGGCGGGGTACCTAGCGTAGTGTCAAAATTCCGGCTAAAGACAATTTGCGTTTTTGTTTTATCTTCAGGGTCTTCTTGCTCAACAATCATGTACTGTTTCAATAAGATCCATATGAGTTTTGAGTCTATTTCGAATTCGCCCGTCCCCGTGTCTTCTAGACTACTATCATTGATAGCTACAATGCTTGTCCCATTATCGAAGTCTATAGTAATCTCTGTCCCATCGACTGTGTAATTGCATCCTATGTATCTTAACTTCAGGCTATCATTGTAGTTAGTTCCTGATAGGCTGCCGGTTCGTCCAATTCCAGGTTCTTTTAATGGTGGTGTTTTTCCGTATTGCTTGATATCGCCAATACTATAGATTGAATTGGCAGATCTAACTCGTTCACTATTAAGTGTATTGTTCCATTGGGTCATATCCCATCCAAAATATTCAGCATATTGTTCATCTGGATAGGCTAAAACTACATCAGCTTCTAGATCAGCCTCAACAGTAATCCTCATCTCAATATAGTCAGAAATTCGTTGGCTTTCTACAGTAATAGCTCCTGGGATTGAGGCAGAATATAGTGAGCTAAGAACTGTAATAGAGGAGGGAATTTCAGTATTGGGTGAGCCGAGGGCGGCGCGCTCAATACCATAGCGCACGCCACTATCATCAGTCCCTAATACGAAATATCGACGGCTTTCGCCAATACCAGTAATCTCTACCGCTGAGAAATCTGTGGCATCCGCAATCTTATATAGCCTATCAATCTTCTTTGTTAATGGTCTATCCCATGTGTCAACAGATGCTGTGCCGCTTGTATAAACCCGATGAAGGGCTCCATGACTAATGAAAACTGAATCATCAGCAATAACCATTAGGTCATTTTTGGATCCATTTTCCTTACCTTGCGGTAGGTATTGCGAGTCCGTTGCTGACAGGTGAGAGGTATTGATCCATAATAGCTTCTTAGGAACCATTGATGGATAAGCCGAGTTCACTTTGGGGATGCCATCGACAATCATACCATTGCTAGTTGCAGCATATACTGTTCTAGGCCATTGTTCTATGAGTGCATAGCCAGGACTATCTACAGTGGTGTATGTGATGATTTCTTCTATGTCATATACGATACATGGTCGTGATTGATAGTATGGTTCAATTTCCCAATTAATGTCGTCAATGCTAAGATCTTGAAGTAGATCGGCTTTCCACATACCAAGTTCTGTTAGGTCAGAATTATATCCACCAATATAGAAGACTCTGTGATATTTGTATGTGGATTTATTTTGGACAAATACTTGTGATTTTCTGGTTGACATATGAAAAGCAGTTGCGAAAAAGTCAGTCGTTGGATAGGTAATCTCTGTCCATGTTTGCAGGTTATCAGTTGAGTAATATATCTTACCAGTATTGAGAAGGACGTAGGTTTCAAAGTACACGTTCTCAATAGTGGTTAGGTCATTGCCGAATACCATATTGTCTACGCTATCAATTACATAGCCATCATCTTCAGGCAGGCTTGCTAGTTTCTCAAAGTACATAAAATTCTCGGTAACGTAAGTGCCTTTCTTAGTTCCGATTAGCCACTTCTTTGTACCACCGCCCAATTCACCCGATGTTTGGGTTGTAGAATCGCTGGCAGTTGACATGTAGAAGTCGCTGGCTTGCGAGCCAAAATCGTCATCATAAGATTTGGTGGGCACACCATAATTCTTGTGCGCATTAAAGCAACGACCTATGAATTTGATTTCTTCGTCGAATTGAATGTACGCATTTGGATCTTGAGGTGTGTAAATTGTGTAGTCAGAGGTTCTTAAATCTATGTATGGTTTGGTAGAACAGGCTTCGCGCACGCGCTGCATCCCATAGTGATTAGGGGGAGTTAAAAAGCGCTTAGGTATCTGCCCGTATGCTATAAAGCTAGCATCAAGCGATTCTACCCGAGAGGATTTGAGCGTATCAGTGACCTGAGTTTCTGTTGGATTAATATGGAGAATTACTTCAATTGAGTTTTCATTTGTTATGTTGTTCTTTAACTCAATAACCCCACTAGTTCCATCTGCTCTAATAAGTTTGTAGTCATTGGCATTTAATGCAACACCATTAAGTCTAACTTCAGCCCTATTGTATGTCTGATTGTCACTATCTAGAACGATTTTAGGAGGGCGTAGTACTGGTAGTTCCTCATGTGCGCCTAACATTACATAGCCAAGACGTTCTTTGACATTGGCATCATTGACAGTATATAAGTCATCCCCAGAGGTAATATACTGGAAATCAGCAGCACCATCGAATTCAATGTCATTGATGCCAACGCCGCCCGGCTCAGGAGGACTCACTCTAGGTAAGATTACAGATGCGCCATCGTCTGTAAATATGAAGTCTTCATATTCGTCTTGTATGAGGTATAATCGTCGATTGCCGTCGTTGGCTTTTTCAGTTCGGTAGACTTTATAGCCAATTGCCCCAACTACTTTGGACCATGTTAGCTTAACGCCTTGCCCTGTTAGCAATGTCACAGATACTACATTCCCTGTAAGGCTTTCTACTATTTCTTTGCCATTATTGATTAGGAAAGTAACCGCATAGTACCAAGTGCCTGCGCCGGGGCCATTATTGTAGTATTCTATGTCTTCGGACAATATCTCGGGACCATAGTTGAGATTGGTTACCAATGTAATATTGTCGATCAGATGAATAGGGCTACCTAAGGGTCTATCTGTTTGATCTTGAAGGATATCTTGAGTGGTTAGACTAATTTTAGGAGCGGAACGTCCATCATGGACATGCATTAGGAAGGCTTTCCTAATTTCATCAGTCGCCAACCCTTTGAACTGATATAACTCAATCCGTCGATTATCGTCAACAGCAACATTGGATATTTGTACAATCTTAGTAATTGGATCGTAATATGTCGATACCGTTGCTAAGTACACACCATAATTGTCGGTATCATAAGTAGCATCTTCGGTTACTAAAAAGGTGGCTCTATGACTATTAGCATCTTGGATGGATAATGTTGGGACAGCATAAACGTAATATGCTTTACTTGATGCTTCTTTTTGAATAGCAAAGTAAGAGTCGGCAGCCGTGATACCTGTCCATGGGCCAACAATACCATTACCACTTGTTAACCTAAGGATCATTTTGTAATCAAGATTAGCTAATCCATTCTTTGTGGTAGTTGATAAAGCATTTACTTCAGCTTGTGTGACAAATTCAATATCACTAGTAAGAGCATCTTCATCTGATAAATCGTATGAATTATGCGATACCACATGCCATCCATCTACAACCCCTTGACCGACATACTCATATAAGCCAAATAATTGATTCTCAGCAACCGTAACTCGCTCTTGATCTATGGTCGCGCGCCAGTTCTGTAGATTCTTTAGCCATTGTAGACTATAATGTGGTGTGCTCATATTGTATTACTCGCTTAACTATAGTGTTCATTGACACGGATAAACTTTGGACCACTATCAAACATCATAGCCCATTCATCTACAATAGCTGCTTCACTGTCTGTAGATACAAGCAGAATACCAACGCGAAACTTATCTTTTTGTGATGCTATTTCAAATCTATTGTTAGGCGTAATTACCTGATAATCAGACCAGTCATAGCTATCACTTTCAGTAGTAATACCGAATTGTATATATCCGCCTGTTGGGTAGCTTCCATTGTACGTAAGCACACCTCTTCTAGCTATGATATCAGATACAGATTCATAATCTTCTGCTATACCCATTGTTTCTAAATCAAAAAGATCAGAGAAGAAGAACGCTGCATTGGTACTACTGTATGTCAAGGTGACATTATATACCCAAGGTGTGTTGCCTTTTTGCCAGCTTTTCAGTATTACTTTATACTGAATCCAATTACCCTTTAGCGTGGTTAAGTCGATATCGTTGGTCACCAACTCTGAGGGGTCATATTCGTATTCGCTATCTTGGTGTATATCACTTGCAGGACCATACCACTCTGCCTCTAAAACATCGCTTCTTGTATCGGCAGTGCGAACCCATAATTCAACGCTTGTCCCAGGAGATAAAAGAGCTAGATATTGAATTGCTTGCCATACTGAAAGGGTGGCGACATAGAATGGCTCAGATTCATAGCTTCCTATTACATATGGATCATAATGAGGAGACGAGAACTTATATCTGTTCGCTGAAGTGTCCTCATAAACCGATACCAGATCACCTGCTGCATCAATTGTAATTAGAGCCTTATCATATAGCATGTCTACATAGATATCATCTGAGATAACTTCCGATACGTTTCCTAATCCATCCTTAGATTGGACATAAATAGACTTCATACCTGAACGTGGAACAATTCCTGAAAATCTATATAGCAATGAATTATTAGATGAATCTCTTCCGATCACAAATATATTTCCGCTATAGACCGACATGGCTGTAACATAAGTTAACTCTGTTGGTCCGGTTAGCTTAGTAAGGCTATCTCCAAAGTACACATAGAATGCACCATTATCTCCTGATAGCCATAGTGAGGCTTCGCTAGTTAGTGGTGATTGTTTAGAACTAGTTTGTATGGTTCCATCATCTCGATAGGTAGTAGTTGTAATTCCTGAAATAAGCTGTCGCAATAATGCTGCGCCTTGGTCGTTCTGCTCGGTACGATAGATATTATAGGTTTGCGCCTCGGAATTCTCTTCCCATTCAAGTAAGATAGAACCCCTAGCGGCTGAGTTCACATCAGCTTCTAACGTATCTCCAATTAAACTTTCTACTCCAAAAGCATCAACATATGTGATAGCATATAGATATGTACCTGCGACTAGGTTGCCTTCACCATCATCATATGCTAGTGTGATGCTTGGACCTTTGGCTACAAAATCCAAGACATCAGTAATCATGTTGGGTATAGCGTCATAGAATAAAGACCAATTACTTTCATTCCTTCGATATGTGATACCATCATCACCACCTGCATACAATAAGTTATCCTTACTGAATACTGTGAACTTAGACCATGATGACAACTTTGTATTAAGTTCTTGAGATATAGAGATACCATCGTAACGATATATCTTACCCGATGGGGCAGTACCAAAGTATAACTTACCATCATATGAAGCCATGGCATCAAGACTTAGATCCGTCATGGTATCAATGAGTTCAACAACATAGCTATCGTCAGGATCGGCTGAGTATAGATTATAGAAGTCTGTACCAATATATACCAAGCCATTATGTGAAGCCATAGATAGAATACCATCACGAGCCACATATGCAGTTGGGATCGTTAGGGTTACTACGGGTGTAGCTTGCCATGCAGTGGGTGTTGTCGCTTTGTAGATTTTGCCATCAGAAGTAGCTGCAAGCAGTACATCATTATCGATTAAGAAGCAATTTACTGCCGCGCCGGCATTGAATATGATTGAGAAACCCGCAAGCGTAGTTGCAGCATCTGGGGTTGCAGCATATAGGATATCTCCATTATTACAACCTATTAGTAGGCTACCATTAAAATTGATGATGCAGTTAAAATCTTCTAAGGTATCACCAGTATCAATATAGTTTATCCAATTATCTTGTTCGGGGATTAAGTTGTAGTTAACTATAAGTGTACCATTGGTGGTTGGGATCCAACCATCCACATCTGATCCTGGCATTTCAGCCGCATCTCTAAAATCGGGTCGGCGAGAAATTCTATATGCGGTTGTGCCATAGCCCTCGTCAATGTTGCTTATTGATATATCTACGGTTGGATTGCTGGTACTATAGTCGCCGGTATGTACGACGCGAACCGCGTATATCGTCTGAGCTTCATCCCATATGAGTACTTTTCTTTGTTTTTCACCTGGATTTACTATACCCGTGTAGACTATCTGCCACGAAACCCCATCATATGCTTCTACTTGGTATGTTTTGATTACATCAGATGTTACCACCCATTGGATTTTCTTGACAAAAATAGCTGCGTCAAGATTTCCTCCAAAGTCATGCATAACATAGCGCGTGCCATTTTTGCCAATTGTGATGTATGTATCTTCATCTCCATCAATTACTTCTTTGGCAGCAACAATAGGAGCATTAATAGGAGAATATGTATATTGCGTTCCACCAGCAAAAGATCCCACAAAGACAAATGAACCCATGAATTGTGAAAAGTATTGATCCGTAGTCCACCAATAGTAATCAATTGGTGTGGATTCACTTCCCCATGGTAATTCTATGGTGTAGTATTGATTAGTAGAGTCCCACCATCGCTGAATAGTGATAAAAACTCGGTCACCTGAGTCCACGGGAAGCAGCGGTGTAGCACCACTGTCGGTTTTTTCTGGAACAAAGGAGATATCGTGAAACTTTGAGATTAGATCTTCATCAAGTATAACTTGGCGAGACTGTCCCGTAGCTCCGTCGCTATATCGGATCTTAACACCTACAAAAGTGTATGAGGCCATTCTTATCCCCTATTATGTAGTCACTGTAGATATGCTGTCAGTGATATATACAGCTAGTTCGTAAACATCGATACCACCCGAACTGTCGAGTTCCTTAATGACCACAGAAGTTTCTGGTGCCTTAGTGTCTTTAACGATTGAGTCGAATGCATTGGTATATCTTCTGCAATAGATGTTGCCAAAGTTAGTTACATCAATGCTTACATCCTTATTCTCCATCTGCTGTAGGAAATTCTTTGTATCAACGTCCGTTATGATTTCGTAACCAACAACATTTGTGTCTTCTGCGCCTACATATAGGTTATCTTGCCATTCCGCCGCTGCGGTTGTCGCGGTTGTCGTTGACGGAAGTAGAGCATCTACTTGTGTTTCCCATACTACTGCATCACTATTCTCCATAATGAAGGATCGGGGCAGTAAATCCTCTGAAGCATCAGTGGATTTTATGCTCTCTAATGGGTTGACAACAGCAATCAATTTATCCCTGACTACTGTAAGGCTATTAACAGCCTTACCAGAGCTAAATCGATGCATCAATTCCCATCCCGTAGTCTCAGTGGTTCGGGGATCTATATCTCCTAGTGTGTATATCTTGAAATTCTTCCATGCATACTTAGACAGTCTGGCAGATTGTGATATCTTACCAAACATTAGCATCTTATTGATACTTGGAATCGTCAACCATGTTCTACCAAAGAATATTGGCTGTTGAGAATCATTTAGATACAGTCGAACATCTTGCCCCTTGCCGGTTAATCTGTATTTGTTGGTATTCTGTGTGTTGAATCTAACTTTTGAGACTTGTTTGACTCTAATATAGTCAAAGAACAATGTAGCATTTTCAGTGGGTTCAATTAATAAACGCACACCTCTGATGATACCATTCCATCCTGGGTTAAATTTGAAGGATTTTGGAACATTGTCATTATTGATGTTAATAGAGTATGTTCTCTCTTTAATGTATGGCCCGCCCTCAAAGACTGACCACTGGAAGTATAGTTTAGTAGTATCTTGTTCAAATCCATGAGCAGTAACTTTGAATTCTAATTCAGTAGTACTACCAGCATAGATTTCTAGTCCATTGATTTCCATGAATGGATATGGCACTTCTTTATCGGCTATACCTTCTATAACCTTAAGTTTATACAGGCCATCTTCCACCACATATTCTAGGTTATACAAATCTATGTCTGTAGGAATTTCTGTAAATTCCTGTTCATACACATAATTTTCAGCGCGCTCACCTGTATCAATTGTTCCACTATTCAGTGTCTCGGTTGTTTCGCCATTAGATAATACCAGTTTGTCCTTTTCTATGCTTAGGCTTACTTGGTATGCACCATCAAATATCTGAACACCTTGAGCACCAAGAATGTCAGACGCACTATCTCTTCGACACTCGAATTCCACTGCCCAGCCCGTAGTATTATCAACTGTATCAACCCACACACTGTCACTGTCACTATCTTGTAAGAATACAGATTCTATAGAGATATCGGCATTAATCACAAGTTCATTATAGCTTATCAATCCAAGAGAATTGGTTACGGGAAGAATACTGATATTGTCGCTCTTGCTCGCATCCGTGTGTCCTGGACTCTCCCAGAAACGCCATGGATAGCTTGCCCTTAAGAATGCATCACTAAATGATGTAATATCTGACCAATCGCCAACTGCTGGAACAAAAACATCGCCCTCTTGTAACATGAAGATGGCAGCGGAATTAGTTCCAGCGAAGATGCTATCGCCGAATGTTCTTAATGTTGTTACGATAGTTCCGCATGTAGTTGGTGCAATCGTTCGGAGATCGGTTGCACTATATGCTTCATTCTCTGTGACTCCATCATCATCTAATATCCTTGAATAAGTCATGATGTATGGTAGATCGCCACCACCTATGTATAGCGTATTATTGTAATCTTCTAAGGAATAGATTGAAGTACAGTATGTGTCATAAGTATAAATCTCTTTCCAAGACAAAGCATCCACTGCGCTGTTGCCGCCATACCGCCACAGCATTGCAATTTCGCGCCCGCCGGCATACAGATATTCTCTGACTTCATGTGTAAACTTGAAGCTCTTAAGAGCACCTACTGGAACATCGGTAATGCTGATGATTTGACCAAAACCGTCAACCAGAATTTGCCTCAATACTGTTTCTAAAACTACTTTGACACCATTGTATGAATAGATAGCCCCACTAGAAAAGCCTAGATACAATTTACCATTGTATTCTTCAATAGCAGTACATACTGTTTCTGATTCGTCACTAAAGCGATACACCAATAAGCTTCGCACGCCATTAAAACGATATAGTTTGCATACTTGTTCAAATGTGTCTACGACCACTACATCTGATGATGTAAGGCTACTTGCAAATATGATGATGTTTTCAGAGGCGCTTCTTGTGTAGTCTACATTTTCTGTCTGTAAAACACTGTTGACATAAACACTTAGTGTTTCATTATCATTAATGTCTTGGAGTATGTTGTTGCTATCAAATAGTTGGTATACTTGGTATGCATCGTAATCAGGATGAGATTTTGATGTCGCAGTTAAGTCAACCCTATCGATAGTAGCTAGTACTGTATAGAATAGTTCATCAATGCCTGTAGAACTAAACGACTTCATTTGCATTGGAAGCTCTTGGCGTTTAGCACATTCTACAGTCAAAAGATATTGAATTGTCGCAGGATCGGCATTATTGGCGAAGTCCCTAACTTGAACCATGCGGGTTTTAAGCCCATCATCACTTCCCATGTCTTCGATGAAGTTTGGCGTCATTGGCATCCAACTAGAGTAGATTAGATTACCTTCACCGTCCATCTCGCCATCTCTATTGATGCGCATATCTTTGACACCTGTAGTGGCATCAACGGCATATACTGAGACGTTTGTGTAGCGTTTATCGACAATATCAAGCTCAACCATCTCATCATCTATTCTAGCATCACCTTCGATGCGAATTCTCGATAGATAAGGTGGCTCAGTATCTACTATGAATCCATAATCCATAGATACTGTGATTGCTTCTGTCTCTGATATATTGCCAGCATTATCCTGGATTTGAGCAAATACATTAAGATCCCCTATGAAATCACCAATGTATGTCCATGGATATACACAAACTTCATAAGCATCCACTAGTGAACTAGTAATCCATGTATTCCAGTCGCTAAAGGTAATTTGATTATCATCATCTGTGTAACCAATTCTAAAGCGCCACAAGCCCGATCCAGTATCCGCAGCGGTAATCGCAAGTTCTTTTGTTCGTGAAATGACAGATGTGGATATGTCTGCTACGATGGTTGGTTTGTTATTGACAGGCCCCACAGGAGCCTCTAGATCAGCAGTATATAGGCTAGAATCTTCACTCAAAGCCCCAGTAATACCCGAGTAGCTATTAGACAATGACCGCAGCATATGCTGATCGCCATCAACATAGTTCGCTCTATTGGTGTAGTAATCAGAGAAGACTTTGAACCATAGGTTAACATTTTGCGCCACCCATTGATTACTTGCCACGTCCCATGTCATTGCCTGGGAATCTGGAATTCTATTCTTGCTGACATATTCGCTAGTAATAGCTGCTGAAATTCCAATTGAGTCAATACTATCGCCCCATTGATATTTCACGACATCGCCAAGAACAGTATCTGCCTCTGAGGATGAAATGGTTGGATGCGTCAAAACCATCCAGTATTTTGTGCCGGATGACAGATAGACCGGCGGCTCAAAAACGAACCTAAGGTATTGACTCGTTGGAGACTCAATGGCATATGCAACAGCATATACGGTTGTATTATAGATTGGGATATCAGTATTTGGTCTATTACCTGTGGTGGTGGTAGCGCTATTAACCGCCAAATCAGGTTGACCTGCACTATCTCCTGTGATCAATAATCTCCAGGTCTGTCTTTGACCGCTTGTCATTGGCTTTTTGAGTTCAATATAGGAGACACGACAACTATTGGCTAGAGTATCCAATACCCATGGCACGCCATAGCATCTATCAGAGAGATATTCAGCTTCATATGGAATAGTAAAACTTTGAGCTAAGTGTGGTTTAGTATTTTGTACGATAATTGAAGCTTCATCATTTTCTGCTTGACCCACATACATGTAGCGACCATATACCGTATCATCGTCCTCAAATGCACCATCCTTCTTGTACCACCATGCTACACTTTGAGGTTTTTCAGGCGTGATACTGCTGCTCTTTGTGGAAGCTATCTTGATATCTGCTATGCTGGTTTGTACCGTGCCTGTGGTATATTTCTCTCGCACACCAATATGTGGGTGTAGATATTCAAAGTAACCAGCAGATGCCATGGAGGGGCAGTGAACAGCTACGAGTTTTTCTCTACTAGTGCCAACTCCTGTATAAATTGTTATCTGATCAAAGGTGCCTGTTTCGGTGGTCTTATATAGTTTGGAATCGGCATTGATGGAGTTGGTTACACTAGTAACTGATTGTTTAATCTCTATGTAGAATGTTCCACTACGTTGTACGAAAAGATTGACATCGGATATTACTTCAAAATCTTCAATTGTTGCTGCTCCATTGTTGTAGAGCACGCTGACAACGCCATCGTTGCGAATTGCTAGTGTAAACCATTTTCTTGACCCGCTAGCGATTGGAGCGATATTATCAATCAAGGAGGTAACAGTAACGTTGACTCTACTATATGGGAGTAGATACTGATATGATTCTAGAGTGGTGTCTTCGTCAATTACCGGCCCATTGTATCCTGCATTTCCATCAATTAAGAAGCTATTGAGATGTCCATCTCCAAAACATAAAGCAGTAGAGACAAGATCGGGATCATAATTCCCCGCATACTTATTGCCTGTGATAACACCCTCTAGGTCATGAATCGATGTGTCGTAATGATCGCCGTCTTTAACAGGGGTTGATAAGAAACGTTCAGTTTCACCATGATTATAGGTTCTATATGCTGGCTTGAAGTTTGCGACACCAAAGTATACCTCAAGATTACCTTGTTTTGCTTCGTCATTAAGAATGTATTCCATTTCAACCACTTTAGTTGTGGCGCAAATGGTATCCGTAATGGTAGGATTGCTTAGGCGCAAGCTACCCGAATGATAAGTGCCATAGAACCATTCATTATTGGCATTCCATGGGGTTTTGGCTTCATAGAACTGCCATTCTGAGCAAATCCATTGGCTTTGACTAAATCCTCTACTATTCACAAAGAGGTTGATGCTACTATCATTAGCCCCTGCATAGGATAGACTATTAGCGCCCGAATAAGCGCGACGATCTCCTGTAGGTGGTGCAGAGTCGCGACCCGTTAAACCCGAAGATACAGAAGCAGCGACCAAGCGTTGAGGTTCGCCCTGTGATCGTCTAGTGTCGTATGCGTTAGAGACAATTACTCCATAGCATCTAACATTATCAATATTCTGAAGAACCTGATCGCAGTAATTGATCTCCTGTTGGGTTAATGTGTAGTCATCGTCATATCCTAACACAAAGTACTTGCAGTTGGTTCCTTCATTAGCTCTTACATACGCCCATGCATCTTTGTCATAGTATGTGCCATCATTAGCAGTATTACTCAGATCAGGATATAGAGTTGTTAGTTCAGATAATGTTCTACCACTTAGCTCCTCATATAGAACTAAATCAGTTTCATCTTCCACACTAATTGTTGCATCGTCAGTACTAATTGATAGTTTGTTAAGAGCTAGATAAGAATGATCTCTTGTTAGGTTTTTGACGCGAGTACCTATTACCACATATAAGCCAACCATTGACGTAGCGGTAATAGGGGAATCAATGAATTGGCTTAGGACTCTAGCCTTAATGGCTGTGCCGTTCTTGTATACTAGAAACTCGATATTCAGTGTTGAGAATGATGCGTTTTCTTCATTGCTTAGGTAGATATAAATCCTACCTTTGCTACCCCATACATAATCACCAGTGTAGCCTAAATTGATAAGTATCGTGTTAATACTATCTTCTATGCTATAGATAGAGGTGAATTGTTCTTCATCGGCTGCATTGTCGTCAATATTCCTGTATAGTCTTAATTGACCGTCGGGAGTAATTGATAACCTGATATAGTCTGTTGGATTCTTTGTGCCAACATAGTCGTTTCTATAGATATCAACGGTACTTGAATATACCTCATCAGAAGCAACCATAAAGAACAATTCGGTTTCATCATAGTCGGGCGCATTATCGAATGAGAAGTTGCATTCGATATATGCTGAGGTATCGCCTGTCGGTTTCGTAAGATAAATGTCCTGGCCTATCCAGGCATCTTCTGTCCCTGCCTTATCGGCGCGGCCTCCCGTATCCATACTCGCGACAGTACTACTGAATAGTCCTACCTTGTCCTGTAAGTTTGTAATAGAGGGATTGAGCCCTGAGACGTACTCTTTCAAGGTGTTGTTCTGTGATAGTGTTAGAACATGCTCAGCAGCCGGGTTGCTATAGCGATTTGCTATTAGCTGTCGCCAAACATCATCAATGCCCCCGATAGTTGGTGTGCCATCATAGACACTTTGATCCACTACAAGATCAGTACTATTAAGATCCTCGGGTGTTGTTAATGTTACATCCGTAATGACTTTTCTATCGCTAAGCTCAATTGAGTCTATGTAGAGATTAACATTTGCGTCAAGATTCTTATGTCGATAGCCTACAGTAAGCGATCTATAGTTATGCAGCAGAGGAGCCACCCTAAAAGATCCAAGCCTCTTATGATAATTCGTAGCATCATCATGCCAATATACTGTAAGTTGTGCATCGTCAATTTGCCTGTAATTAGAGCAAAGCACAACATTGGTATCAGAGACTATTTCAAGAGCAATAGGATTATAGGGTTTATAGGTGCTCACAGGATCTACTGCAATGATTTTCATGCCGCCTGCTGCCCAGGTTGCCGCATAGAAACCACTATGTAGTGATGTTGTTATATAGTTGCGTCTCATGCCAAAGTTATGGCGCTCTCCCGCCAACGTCAGCAATCCAACTGAAGATTCACCATTATTATCGGCTTGAATAGCTACGATTATTAGGTATCGCTTGCCCGCTCGAAATACAACTGCATCGCTGGTAGTTAAATCAACTGCTGTTTTTCTACCAAGTTGAGAAAAATGAGTTGCCGTAAAGATAGTACCAACTGCTGTATCAACATCATTCCATGTGGTAGGTGTTAATCTAGAAACATTGACAGGTATACCATTAATATCACATTCTACTATGGTGGCTGAGATAGTATCTATACTAGTTGTATCGACCATACCTTCAGTAACTATGCGAAGAGCACCAATTGTGTATCCATCTCCATTAAACATATCAATAGCTGGAAGAAATTCCTGAGTAATGATATAGTGCTTGGTTGCCTCAGGATCAGTTAACAGATTATCATCAAAGATACGTAGTTCATTAAAATCAGTAGCTTCTTCATAGATAACCTCAAGGCTACCCTCATCAGGAAAATCGGTAACCTCTAAGCTTCCCTCTTCTAGACTATACATTAGATCCCAATCAGAACGATGCACAGTCATCAAGCCTGATTTCCTACCAATAGATAACATAGCAAAATCACGTCTATAATCCGTATCACTTAGGAAGATATCAGCATTGATTACAGATCTGTCTACAAAGTGTGTATTTGTATCAGTTGTATCTACCTCATAAACATAAATTGATAATGGAATGGCGTAGCCAGTACTACCGGATACTACTTCAATAGATATTGGAAGCAAGTTAGATGTTTGAGTGCCATCAACAGTAATGGCTAGTGGTAGCAGAGTATTATCTTGTCCCCCTAAGAATTTGTCAGGAAAGCTTCTGATAACAACAAACATTTCCTCTTCTTCGCCTGTGGCGGGGGCTTCACCGACAAACCTATAATCAATAGAAGCAAACAAACTTTTGCTTGCCAACTCATTAATTAGTGATACTTCTATGCCATCATATTTATCAGGAGTGGCACTTTGTGTGGAAGTTAGTCTTAAGCTATTTGTGGCAATATCCCGAGTATAGGACCATGCCTGGGCATCGCCTTTGATCGAGAAACACATATCTCCATTAGCGATATAGTTGTCGGCCTCTCCCTGGTCAAGTGGGACTAAAATATCGCTTTCAAAACTCTCAGTATATCTAACACCGGCTCCTTCTACGACATCTAATCCATAGGATTCGATACCACTAATGGAGTCTTGGCTCTTTCTAAATGTGTACAGAATCTCTTCACCGACATATGATCCATTTGCAGAATTAATGGCTCTTGGTTTGCCGGGGGTTGAGGGTAGAGTATTCTGTAGGATGATTGAATCATGAAAAGCCTCAGTTTCAGGATATGTGGTACCATCCGACAAACCGAAACGAAGATATACTGTTTTTTCACCTTCGCCAACAGATAGAGGCCAACCACGAATTAAGAAAAGTTCACTCTCACATGTGGTATTCAGTGCCACTTCTTCGGCGCTAATAACGTAGGGGGTTGAAGTTGGATCGTTTACGCCAATTATACCGTTTTCAATTACTACTGGAACATTTGATCCGTTGAGTTCAATAACAACCCAAGTCCCCTCAACATAACTAATTTGCAATGTATTTGTAAAACTGCTATCATTTGATATAGTTACAGTAGAGATAACGGTGCTAAAGATGTCACTCCCTGTAGTAATATCATAAACTCTTCCCCAAAAAGATATGTCTACTAATCCATTCTCTCGATAGTAACTTCTTAGAGCAAATCGATTACCATGATCCAAGAATTCATAGTGCAGATTATCTATAGCGCCTTCGCTTGGATATTTGATTTTGACGCCTAATGACATCTAATTCCTCCGATTGTGCATTATAATGCACCGTCTTGGTCGATAATGTATCTATAGTTTACGGTGGGTTTGAAGAAGTATCTCTCGTAATAGTAGTAATAATCTCCAAAAGAACCACCCGTTAGTTCTTGTCTAGTTCCATAGTAGGTGGTATGATTAGGAGCTATCACCAAAAGAAGATCTGGTTCAGCCTGTGTGAATTTTACAGGATATCCTACAGTAAGATTGTACTCATAGTGACGATAGGAATACTCTCTTGGTATATCTTCCTGATAGGCCAGGAGTTTGCCTACACTATTCTGATGGAGATACAAGTGAGCATCGAAATACAAATAGGTTTGGTCCAAATAGGGCGGCGTGTCACCTTGATAGATAGCTCCATTCATGTAATATCTATCATAGTAGCTTTTGTGATTCTCAAGCACTGATAGGATTTCTACCGATTCTATTAGGATGCCATCGTATTTATTGTCTATAGCAACTTTCATGTTGTTGGTTGTGGTGGTCTCAGCGAATGGTTTATCATAAACATTGTCTGATATCCAAAAGCCATAGTCATAATCATTGTCGGGACCAAAATTCCACCAACTCCATACACTTCCACTATCTTCTGTTTCCATCCATAAAATTCTATATGTGTGTTGTCGCGATCCACTATCAAATTCATTTGCCAGTGGCAATTCTGAGTATTCTGCATACTCCCTTATGCCTGTAGTCATTTGTAACCACGTACTGGTGGCTCCGTTGGTACAATAGAATAAAGCACCAGATTTATCAGTATATAAGTCACCTGTAGTATAAATCCCGGTTGCGGGTGGACCATAAGTGCTTCCTGGTGAGCTAGTAGCATCATATAGACCGTACTCATTAAAGGCTAAACCACCACCAGTTTTAAGTTGGATTCCCAATTCATTACCAACAAATTCTAGGCCACTATTAGTAGCTAGTGTTAAATCAAAGTAGACCTTGTTGGTAGCGGAAACTACAGCAGTTAATGGGGCGGTTGCCAAGAATTGTAGGGTATTAGTCTCTAAAATTGACTGGGTACCTGTGTCGCATATTAGTGAGTAGTTAATTGCAGTTCTTTGTAAGGCACCTGTTCCTGTTTGAGTAATTCCCCCTAGTGGTTTTACCAATATTTCCAGTTCATTGCTATCTAGGATAATGGCTGAATCTTCATTGGTTGGTAAATCAATTGTTAAATCAACACCGTCGGAAGAGGTGGAGATTCCCGCCGAAGCACCAGTACCTCCTTTGAATTGTAGAACATCATTAGTAGTGATAGTTTGTGTCCCACTATCACCGTCTATATCAAATGAAAAAGTATCACTTGTGATATTGGTTCTATATAAGCCGCTGCTATCTTTAGCAATATCACCGCCATCTTTGAGTTTTACTTCAAGTTGCCAATCATTTATTTGTAGCCCACCCATAGGCTTAAGTTTAACATTAGCTTGTATGGTGACATTTTCAAAAGACGATGATACTTCAGTGCTCATGCCATTTCCACCAATGATATTGAGTGTATCATCGGCTTCTATGGTGATTTCTGTTAATGATTGATCACTAAGCTTCCAGGTAAAAGGTAGATCATCAAATGATAGGGAGACAAATACATTTTCTGCGGTATATGAGGTAAATTTGTGATCGATCCAGTCCCCACCATCCGGTGTGGCATTTACTGTACCTGTCCCCAATAGTAATGCATTATTTGGGGCGGTAGTTGCTGCGGGTAATGCTAGGAATGTAATATCTGAAACCCCACCGATAGCTGCATCTGGGGTAGCACCTGATACTAAGTCAATAACAGCATATAACTTATGACTAGATGGGAAAGATACTCCTGCACTTGAGAAGTCTATGTTAGTATAGGTATCTGTGCTAAAGAACCAGGGTGAGTTTTCATCATATAGGATAATAGTGCTAGCAGGATACTGTGTTTTATTAACAGCATCGATAGAAGGTCCTAACTCTGAGAAATTGAGCGCGCCACCAATATAGATACCTTCACCACCAAATACCGATCCTAGAAAAGTAGCCCAGGACAATCTTGAATAGACGTGCTGATTCATATTGAGAGCATAGATATACTCTTCATTTGAAGATAGTGCATAAAGTCCTTGTCGTTTATACCACGCCATTACTTCTCCTTAAACAATATTGTTGTATTCTCCGACAGGCCATGAAGCACCCTCGCTATATCCTGTAGCATCGTAGATATATCTTACATCTGCATATGGGAAAATATCAATATTCATTGTATAATCACCTGTGTAGGCTACATATACATCTTTTCCATTATCTTTGAGATTACCACTTAAGTCGGCTACTGTTAATTCCTCGGTAATCATGTGGTATGTTTCATAGAACTCAAGAAGTATGAGAGGAGTTAATTGCTTAATGCGGACATCATAACCGCCCGCATCATCACAATACATTCTTATCTTGAAGTTATTAACAAATATATCATCGGGATCTAAGGCGAGTGTAATTACATTTTCATTATCACCGACCTGAATTTGTCGCCTATAATATACATAATTCCATAGTCCAGGCCATGTTGTAATAGTTTCATTGAATAAGCCGTGAAAATCTATAGTAAAGTCTAAAGTAGCTGGAGGGCTTGGCTCAAAGAATGAGAGGCCCAAATCAACATCGAGCTTTATAGATGCTAACCCCATTGTGGCTGATGTGGGGGCAAATGAAGACAAATCAAATACAAGATCTAAATAATCTGTGGGTGACGTAGATACCCAATCACCACTACTAACAGCCCAATCATTATATCCCAAACCACGATCTGTAAAGGTAGTTGATGCAGCGGCAGAGCTATTGTCTAGACTTCTCTCGCAGGTTTGAATCTCTATAGTTGCATCACTAACAGTGATAGCTCCTGTGCCATAAATCCCGGAACTCGCACCATATGTGAAGTATATCCTATAGAATAGATCGTAATTTTGCAAAATATCAGAACCCGACAAAGCATATGAATACCTAGTCCCAACTTTCCATATACCGTCAAAAGCATTACTAGATCCTTCGAATTCCTCCAATGTAAATGTTATGTCTTTAGGAAGATATGAAGAACAATCAGCAACATACGAAACAATATGTTCCACACTGAGATCGTCGATATATCCAAGTACACAATGTATATCAAAAACAGCAGGACTACCATTTGAAGAAGAATCTACGCCATCATCTATACTTATTGAAGTTTTAATAATGATATCATAGAATGTATTACCATCTAGAACAGGAAGATCTTCTTTTGCAAATATTAACGTTAAGGCGTCCACCGCAACAGCATTTTCTATTGCTACTCCCGCTATGGTGACAGAAGCCGAAGTTCCAACTATGACCCAATCCTCACCTGTTCCAGCTACTTGCGCTATACTATCTAGGCTTACTGTATAGTAATCTCTTGTATCAAAGTTATTAGAGTACGCCATGATACTTTCATAGAAATCTCCTTGAATAAGCGTAAGAGTGTCTTTTTCTTCTGCGCCCACCATAATAGTTGGTATGATATATTGTTCATTGTATCTGTTAGGGAAGATGGTATCGAGATAAATCTCAGGATTCGTTTTACTATATTTGGCAACAATATCTAGATCTTCAGTTTCTAATACATTACCTAGTAATGTTGGCCCCAAAGCCGTCCAGTCTCTAATGTCAGGATTACCATCTGAAAATGATGCACGGTAGATTGCAAAAACAGGAGCCGTGTATTCTGGTAAATATGTAGTATCAAAAAAGTTATCAATTCCAGTTTGAGATCTTGCATACACACCAATATTC
>Ga0075012_10001679_pt1 | contig 22261 bp, 22 predicted proteins | sample All_14_2_FD_71474 | JGI IMG/M metagenome (GOLD analysis project Ga0075012, IMG submission 71474) | Freshwater microbial communities in response to fracking from Pennsylvania, USA - Allegheny Zone_MetaG_DW_15 | ecosystem: Environmental > Aquatic > Deep subsurface > Groundwater > Drilled...
GAAGAAACGATGGCGGTCGATGTCTCCAAACTGGGGCAAATCCTGGGCGGCGCACTGGGAGCGTTCGCGCAGCACCAGCGGGCCCTGTTTGAGCCGGGCCAGATGCCCGCCTTTCTTGTCCTGCTCGGTGCGAGCAGTCACTTCCATGGCGAAGTCGAGTCCGCTTTGGGAAAACCATTGCAGCAGGGCCGGATCGAGGGTGGCGCCCAGGTTGTCTACGTTGGAGACGAAGGCGTAGCGATAGCCGGCGGCCAGCAACTGATCCAGCCCGCCATTGCCACGCAAGGCCGCGTAAATTTCACCGTGGCCGGGCGGGCACCACTCCAGTTCCGGGTGTTGAGCGAACTCCACCGGTTCCAGATTGTCCTGGCGCACTTTGGGGACTTTGGACTGGAGGAAGTCCAGCGGTAGCGAGCCGTTGCTGAACGACCCCAGGCGCTCCAGACTGGGGCCCCGGGTATGAAAGCTGTTCATCAGCAGCAGCGGCAGATTGCTGCCACTGGTTTCCCGTAAATACTCCACCTGCATGCGTGTGAGGTCGAGGAAGCTTAAGCCCTGGCGAACTTCCAGCAGGCCTTTGGGAATTTCCAGGCCCATGCTGGTGCCCAGTCCACCGTTGAGCTTGATGACCACGGTCTGAGCCAGGGCACCATCCCACTCCGAGTTCGGCAGTTCCTCCAGCCGGGGCACGCCCTCCAGCGGATCCAGCTGGCTCTCGGCCAGGGCGCCGCTGTCGCCCGCTTCCAGACGAGCATAGTCCTGCGCGAAGCGTTCGATCTGCCAGTCTTGCAGACCGGCCTCCAGCATTTTTTGACGGCACGGTTGGAAACTCATGGGCCAATGATACCACGCTGCGACGGAAGCTTCCTCGCCATCCGATCTAGTTGCAGGAAATTGAAGGATTTTCTATTTCGCAAACGAACCTCGCGGCGAGGATTGAAGAATGTCCAGAAAAGTTCTTAACGAGCGGTACCAGCTAGAACTCAAACTGGGTGAAGGCGGTATGGGCTCGGTTTACCGGGCTCTCGACCTGGCTACCAATCGAGATGTAGCAGTGAAAATTTTGCGCCGTGATTTGGCGGAGTCGAAACACGCCCGGCGTCGCTTTGCCCGCGAGGCCCGGGCGGCAGGCATGCTGAACCACCCCGGCATTGTGCGCACCATGGATTTTGTCGATGACATCCGCCCCTATCTGGTGATGGAGTTGGTAAACGGTGTTTCCTTGCGGCGCTTTATCCGTCGCGAACGTCCTGATTCTTTCCGGCTTTTGGAGATCACCGACGAATTGTGTGACTCGCTGGCCCACGCCCACGACCGCGGGGTTGTGCACCGCGATCTCAAGCCCGACAATCTGGTGGTGACACCCGAAGGCCACGTGAAGATCCTCGACTTCGGTTTGGCCCGCGTGCGCATCCCGGAGATTTCCCACCTGACTCGCTCCGGTTCGGCGCTGGGAACCTGTTCCTACATGGCTCCTGAGCAGGCCGCCGGCAAGCCGGCGGATGAGCGCAGCGATCTTTACGCCATCGGTATCATTCTCTACGAAGCCCTGACCGGCAGCATTCCCTTCACGGCCGACGAGCCGGCCTCCATTTTGTATATGCACGTGCATGAGGCCCCCAAGCCTCCTCGTTCGCTCAATCCAGACATTCCCGTCGAAATGGAGCGCCTGGTCCTGCAGCTCATGGAGAAGAAGCCCAGCCAACGCCCGGCCAATGCGCGCGTCCTCAAGAGTCTGGTGACTCAGGTGCGTCGCGCTCTGAAGGGCGAGGAGACTGCCATCATGGAGGCCGTGTCCATGATGGCCAGTGTTGCCGACCTGCCGGTGGCCACCGCCGTTCCCATGTTGATTTCGATGCCTTCCATGGTCTCCAACGCCGAGCCGGCCGAGGGCGACGCGGTTAGCGTGCTGGCCGCCGATATCCCCAATTTCACGTTGTTTACTCGCGACCGCAATCCGCTTGAAACCACCGAATTGGAATCGGTCCTCATCGATGAGTTGGAGCATTGTGTACGCGACCACGCCGGCAAGATGTTGGACCGCTATGGAACGCGGATTGTAGCAGCCTTCTGCGGCCAGGACCACGGCAGCCGGGCAGTGCTCTCGGCCCAGACCATGCGTTCCCGCGTGCAGGCCGTGCTCAGCCGCTACAGCTTGATCACTTCACCCACCGTCTCGGCCGGGGTCTTCGGCGGAGAGCTGCCCAAACGCGGGGTGGGCGACAGCTGGGAAGAGATGGCGAAGCAAGAACTCATGCACGGTGCTGCTCGTCTCGAGCGACTATCGCGCAAACTGCCCGACGACACCCTGGTCAGCGAAACCTCCCTGGGCATCGACTCCCACCTCACAACCGAGCCGTTGCGCTCGCTGTTTGTGCGCGGACGCCGCGAACCCATTCAAGTCTATCGCGTCTTAACGGCGGGGTAATTGACATCGGGTCGGGTGGCCGAGTAACCTGATAGGTATTGTGCAGCACATCACTTTGCTTTGTTTTGGGGGATTCTTGATTGCGGTTGGCCTGGCACTGGGCATCCGCGAGATTCGCAATCCGATTCGCCTTTCGGGCCTGGTGCGTCGCACCCGGCGTCGCCTGCTCGGAGCCACCCTGTTGTGCGTTCTGGGCGCCATGATCTCGCACGGACCGTTGCCTCAGGCCCCGGTCGCCCGCGAGGTTCTCATGCAGAGTGCCACTTACTGGGCCGGTGTTCTGGGACTGACTTTGGGACTTGTGGTGCTGGCCTTCTGGGATACGGTCGACGGAGTTCGGGCCCTGAACAATCACTTGGAAGTGGCTGAGAGCGCCGAACTGCAGCAGATCCGCCAGCAGATCCCACGCAACTAGCTTGGTTCAAATCAAAGTCTGCGGTTTGACCCGCCCCCGTGACCTGGAGCTGTGTTTGGAGTTGGGAGTCGAACGGCTGGGTTTTGTGTTCGCCCCCTCGCCCCGCCAGCTCACGCTGGAGCAACTCGACGCGATGCTCCGGCTCGGATCGTTTTTCTGGTCGGCCGTGCTGGTCGATGCCCAGCCGGCCTTGATCGATGCTCTCTTGGAGCGCGGCTGTCCCTGTCTCCAGTTTCACGGCCAGGAAACCTCGCGAGACCTTGCTCCCTACCGCGGCCGGGCCCATCTGGTCAAGGCCCTGCGCGTGAGCCATCCCGACCACCTGCGCCCGGACTACCCGGTGGATGAGTATCTGCTGGATGGCGCCCGGCCCGGCTATGGCCAGCCCTTCGAATGGAGTTGGTTACGCCAGCACCGGCCCGCCCGACCCTTTTACCTGGCCGGCGGGCTTACGCCCGAGAACGTGGCCCAGGCCATCGCCGAAGTGGCGCCGTTGGGAGTGGACGTCTCCTCCGGAGTGGAAGAGGCGCCGGGGCACAAGTGCGCCGACAAATTGCGTCGCTTCGTGAGCAACGCGCGCGGCTAAGCAATGAGAGCTGCAGAGGGCAATTTTTAGCACAATCAGGGTGATCGGCCGGCCGGCTGCGCGAACTAGCCTTCGCGGCGCAGTCTCTGCTGCAACAAATCCTCGCCACAGCGCTCGGCCACCCATTCGCGGGCGCGCCGAGCTAGCTCGACGGCGTCGGCCAGCTCTTTACCGGCGGCGAACATGGGCGGTCCAAACTCTACCTCCAGAGGAGTGGGTCGCGGCACCAACGTGGGCCAGGGCATGGCTGTGCGCGTGCCCACCAGCACCATGGGCTGGATGCATAGACCGTTTTCGGCGGCCACCTGGAACACGCCCAGATTGAATTCGCGCAGGCCGGGGGTGGTCTCCAGGCCGCCCTCGGGGAAGGCGGCCAGGGTGTGACCGGCCTGGATCCGCTCCAGGATGTCGCGGGCCAGTCGCGGAGCCCCGCCCGGTTCGCCGCGGCTGATTTTGAGATAGCTCATGTTGCGCAGGGCCTTGGCCAGAAAGGGGTGGTTGTAAATCCAGGGGGCGACCAGGAAGAGCAGCGGTTTGCGACTGGCCGCCAGCACCACCACCGGATCGAGCAGACTGGCGTGGTTGGCTACCAGCAGGCAGGGACCGTCATGAGGGCGACCTTTGACCGTCAAGTTCAGACCCAACATCTTCAAGGTGGCACGGGCGGCGCTGCCCAGCCAGCGGCGTCCGGTGGCTCCGTGCAGGCGGCTCACGATCAGGGCCGGCGGCCCCATGACGCCGAAGAGGGCCAGAGCGGCGTAGACACCGCGCAGCGATCGTCCCAGCGGGACCTGGCGAAGCAGGCGCATGGCCTGCAGCCAGCGCGGGGCTTTGTAGCCCAACTTCCCGGCCTGATACAGTTTGCGGCATTCGGATCGCCGGATCTTTCCGCTGGGGGTTTTGGGAATGGAGCCGGGCACCAGCGCCTTGATTTCGTCCGGGCCCACCCCACAGGCCTGGGAAACCGCGCGGGCTACCTGGTCGCGCAAAGCGGCAGTGGGCGTGCGGGTTTCGTAGACCACCACCAGCCTTTCTCCCTGGCTGCCCGAGACCGAAAAGGCGGCCACGCAACCGCGGCGCACGCCCTCCACTTCGGTGGCGGCGGCTTCGATGTCCTGAGGGTAGAGGTTGCGGCCGGCCTTGATGATCAAGTCCTTGGCCCGTCCCGTAATGTAGAGCTCGCCTTCGGCCAGATAAGCCAGATCGCCGGTGTTCACCCAGCCGTCCTCGGACTTGATCTCCCGGGTGGCTTCGGGGTTTCGGTAATATTCGCGGAGCGAGGACCCGCTGCGGAAAAAGAGCTGGCCCTGGCGCCGGTCGCCCAGATCTCGACCTTGCTCGTCACGAATCGACAGTTCCGTTCCCTGCAAGGCGTATCCACAGGCCACCCAGGGGTGGCCGTCAGGGGAAGGCACGGCCACGCCCTCGCGTTGCAGCTTTTGCTCGTCCACCCGGTCGAACTTGGGTCCCCGCTGCAACGGCGAGAAGGCCACCGCCAACGAAGCCTCGGCCAGGCCGTAGCACGGAAAATGGGTCCCTTCGCGGAAGCCCATGGTTTTAAAGCGCTCACTGAAGCGTTTCAAAGTATCCGGCAAAATGGCTTCTGCGCCGTTGAGCGCCACTCGCCAGCGCGCCAAATCGATGTCCTGCAATTCTTCGTCGGGAATGCGGCGGGCGCAGATTTCATAAGCAAAATTGGGCGCCGGCGATATGGTGCCGCCATAGTGAGACATGGCTTTGATCCAGCGAGAGGGACGGGCTAGAAAGTCCTGCGGGCCCATCAGCACCAGCGGGATACCGTGATACATGCTTCCCAGCATGGCCCCGATCAGGCCCATGTCATGGTAAAGCGGCAGCCAGCTGATGCACACGTCCTCGGGGCCCACTTCCAAGGCCTGCCCATAGGCCCGCAGGTTGTGCAGCAGGTTGGCGTGGCTGAGGGCCACCCCCTTGGGCGAACCGGTGCTCCCGGAAGTGTACTGAATGAGGGCCAGTTGCTCCCCGCTGACGGCGGTGGGGGCCACCGCGTTGCCTCCGGCTAGAGATTCGGCGGAGACCACCTTTTCCAGGGTGCTGGACTGCATCTGCAGCAACTGAGTGACCGACCAGGCCCGGTCAAAGGAGATCAGGACTTTGGCTTTGGCGTTGTCGAGAATGGCTACCTGGCGCTTCAGATAGTCTTCGGCCTGATCGGCGCGGAAGGGCGGATAGAGAGGCACGGGCACGGCCCCCAGCCAGAGAATCGAGAGGAATCCGGCCACAAAGGCAAGCCCGGTGGGCAGCATCAGCGCCACCGTGTCGTCTTTTTGCACTCCCAGTGCGGCCAGGGCGCCAGCCATTTGACCCGCCTCCAGCCACATCTCCTGGGGCGAGAGCGAACGACTGAGTCTGCCTTCGTCCTCAAAGTAGAAGAGCAGCCGGTCCGGTTGCTGCTGACGCTGATAATCCAGCGCTTCGATCAGGGTTTGAGCCTGCACCGGGAAGGGCGGCAGGGGAGCTCCCAGCCAGAGGCGTTCGCCGCTGGGTCCTTCCCCCGTTTGCTGGGGAGCCTGGACAGCCGCCACCAGATCCCGCACGCGGGGAGCGGCGAAGAGTGGCTGGCTGGGGAGGCTGTGGCCCAGTTCTTTCTCCAGGCGGCGAATCAATTCGGCCCGCTCCAGGCTGCCGATTCCCAGATCCCATTCCAGGTGGGAGGAGGCGTTCACGACTTTGGTTTGCTGCGGGTTGAGCTGCTGGCAGAGCTCCTCGACTACGCGCAATACTTTGGCTTCGGACTGTTCAGACATTGGCAAGTCCCCCTATACTCGGGCCCTGCACGAGGGCCTTCCAGAGGGGGCTGCCGCCTCCCCTAGGACCCCCCTGCATTAAGGTTGCATGTTTGCCTTTGCGCCCCTCCGCAAACTCCCCTCCCGGGAATCTTTGGGCGGCAGCGAGAAGCCGTTGCTACTCTCGAAAGGAGTAACACAGTATGCGAAAACTACTCTGGGCCCCGTTGGCCCTATTGTCAGCCCAACTTGGCTGGGCTCAACCGGCCATCGGAGGAAACACACCGGCTTACCACCCTCAGCACGTCACCGGACCGGATGCCGGCACCGACACCTGCCCGGTTTGAAAGTATGGCAATAGACCTGCGGTGCAGGTCTTCGCGGTCAACGCCAAGGACTCTCAGTTGGGTCCTCTGCTCTCGCTGATAGAGAGTTCGGCCACCAAGCACAAAGCCAAGGAGCTCAAGGCGTTCTGCGCCTTCTGGGATGAAAAGCCCGAAGCTCTCACCCAGCTCAACAAGACGCTTCACCTGGATGACGTCGGGCTGACTTTGCTCAAGGGTGACAACGATGAAGCCCTCAAGGGCTATTCCATCGACACCCACAACAAGACCACCGTGCTGGTCTATAAAAACCGCAAAGTGACGGCCTCTTTCGTCAACTACGACGCCAAGAAAGACGCCGCCAAACTGCAAGCTGCCCTCGACGACGTAGCGCGTTAGTCGACCGTGGAGAGGGCTGGTTCCAACCCTCTCCACGGCATCGCCTTTTTTAGGCAGCCATGCTGGCCGGTTGCGGGCGCAACACCTCGCGGCCCAACCGGGTGAGACGATAGCCTCGAGAGGTCCCGTTGGCGGCTACGATCGGTAGGATGTAGCCTTTCCTGGTCAGGGAGCGCATGTGGCCCAGCGAGGCCTGCACGCTGGTCCAGCCAAAGTGCTCGGAAACCTCCCGATGGCGTGGCGAGCATTTGTAGGTGTTGGTGTATTTGTTCAGGTAAGCGAGAATTTCCAGTTGACGGGGACTGATGGCGATCATTTTGGGTTCCTCATCTCTTTGATATGAGACGAGGATAAACCGGTTAGTACTCCCGGATTTCTACCAAAATCGCCGTTTGTTACCGTACCTAGAACAGTTCCAACGCCAGTTTCGCCGGACGCGCCAGCACTGCCCGTTCACCCACCAGGACGATAGGGCGTTCTATCAGGGTTGGATGTTCCATCAAGGCGGTAACGAGCTGCTCGGAAGTGACCTTCTCCAGCTGGAGCTCGGCGTACAGGGGCTCTTGAGTTCGCACCATGGTCAGACCTAGCAGCCCGAAAAGGCGCCCGATCTCCTCGCGTTCGAGGGGTTGATCCAGGTAGCGCACGGTCTCGATCTCCACTCCCCGTTCCTCGAGCAGTTGAAAGGCCGCGCGGCTTTTGGAGCAGCGCGGATTGTGGTAAATGCGAGCTTCAGGCACTCAGGCGTTGTTGCAACGGGTTGTTTAGCTCGGACATCGGCACCAACTCGCCGTCGGGCTTGGTGCGGCACTTCAAACCACCCTGGAGATTGAGGGTGGAGGCCGTCTGCGACGGATCCAGGAAGTGCAGGCGAGTTAAGCCCAGCTCGGCACGCAACAGTTTGTCGGCTACGAAGGCCTCTTCCTCGGGTTTGCCGCCCATGAAGATGGAGAAACGTTCGCCAGATTCGTTGACGCCATGACGCGCGTTAAAGAAGTTCGAGGTGTCCGTGGCCGGGTAGTCGGGGTCGACGAAAACTCCCGGCAGGTTATGGACCTTCATGCCGGCCGCTTCCAGATCGCGCTGGGTCAATTTTTCGTAGACGGCCCGCTTGTCGGCTTCTTCGCGCAGGTTCTTGCAGCGCTGATCAAACTGCTGGCGCAATTCTTTGGCGTCGTTCTGAGGATCTTTCAGGTTGACTTTCAGCTCTTGCTGGAGCCACTGGATCTGTTGCTCGGCGGCGGCGTGTGCGTCGTTCAGGGCGATTTCTCCCGGAGCCACCGGCATCATGCGCATGTCTAGATGGAATTCACCGGGCTGCTCCACGCCAAAGACCGAGGAAGAGGGTAGCCCCAGGTCGCTGCCCACGGCTTCCTTGATCTTCTGTTCGTCCTTCTGCTTGAGCAATCGTTTGGTTACGGCCAGGCTGTCTTTGCCGACCAGAGCATAAGCTTCCCCGTTGGCGCGCGTGCCTGTCAGGGTATTGCCGCCTTCCAAATAGGCCAGGCCTTGCACCGCCACCCCACCCATGGCGGTGGCTGCTCCCAGTGCGGCGGGCTGCAGTTGACTGGCTTGAACCTGGCCCAGTTGGCCGAAGTTGCTGGGCACATCTTCCGGAAAGCGCTGCTGACGGTCCTCGTCGATGGCTTCGCGCACCCAATCGCCCTCAAAAATTGCCGGGCTGACCCAGCCCTTTTGCAGCAAGGGCTCGCCGTAGTCTTCCATCCATACTTCGCCTTCGGGAAGGGCCATGAAAGAGATGTTTTTGATGCGCTTCCTGTCGAGTTCGGCCTCGATGCGAGCAGACTGATCGCGATGGCTGCCCAGCACTACCTGGAATCCTTCCACCTGGCCGATCTGGGCCATTTGCTGGGCGTAAACGCCGCTCACTTCACTGAGGTCATCGGTAAACATGGTGACGGTGGTGGGGTTGAGCGAATTGTCTTTGGGAGTGGCGCGCAGTCCGGTCGGCAGGGGGCCCTTGGCATCCAGGCGGGCCTGGCGCTCGTCGGTGGAGCGAGCGATCACCTTGTCCAGTCGTTTTTCGGTCACCTTGTAGTGCTGGGAGGGATAGGCCCGCGACTTGAGATTGGCGTACAACTCGCGGAAATCGACGGCTGCCACCTGATTCTTGTCGGTTAACATGTAAGTGCGCAGTGGATACTGGGTGGAGGGAGCCAGTTTGTGCTGCGGATCGCTGGCCAGGTGGCCGTGCACCGCTCCGGCCTTCTCGGGCAACTGGAAGACCAGGCTGTCGAGGGGCTCTGGCGCCGAGTCCTTCGGCTTCTGAGCTTTGCGCTGGGTGGAGAGGGGTTGGGGATTTTTGGCCGCGATGATCACAGCCTCAACCTAAACAAGAAAGGTTACAGGCAGATGAACAGGTTCTTGCCGTACCGCCAAGCAGATGCCAAAACGACAGAAAGGCACCCTCCCACCGGAGCCGAACAGCCCCAGGTGAGGCAAGAAGTGGGAGATTTTCTAAGCGGCCCCAGCGATGAGACCTACCTTGCCCTGCGCCGGTTGGTGCTGTCCAGTCCAAACTATCGTCCCGACCTGGATTTCGTGGATCAACTGTGGAAAGCCCTGGACGCGGGAGACCTGGCTCAGGCGGAAGGCCTGTCGACTCGGCTGATCCCCACCTACCTCCTCAACCCGCGCGCTCATCTCGGCCTGGCCTACCTGCACGGCAAGAAAGGCGACGAACGCGGCGAGCAGTTCGAGTTCTATTTTTGCCAGCAAGTGCGCAAGTTTCTACTGGAAAGCGGAGACGGTAGCCGTGAGCGCCCCTATCAGGTCACCAGCGTGGATGAGGTCCATTATGTGGCCGGGGCGCTGGAGGCCAAGGTCAAGCAGGTCAGTTGTGAATGGGTGGGCGGCCGCTTCCACGACGTGTTGGTAACCGATCGGGGTGACCTCTACTTCGAGACCGGAGTGGCCCTGGCGGCCTACGCATGACCCCTGCCTATCTGCTGGCATTCCGGATTCTACCAAGACTTTTGACCTCAGATCCGGCGCGCACGCGCAAGGCCCTGTTGGAAGAGGACCTGCTGCGCAAACTCTGGATCCACGCGGGGCTTCACCTGGGCAGACCGCTCTCGGAGCCGGCCCCCCGCCTGGAGACCTTTGGCGAGGTGGTTCTGATCACCATGCCTGCGCCAGTGGAACCCCCCGAGGCCTACTTTCTGGCCGTGATTGGCGAAGAACCGAAGGTCTACACCTTGGAAATGGGCAGGGATTTCAACAACGACGAGCCCTGCACTTACTTCTGCGGCGCCACTCTGGACGGTCATCACAACTACGGCAAGGGTTGCATTCCCGAAGCGGGTGCTTTTTTGGCGGCCCTGGCCGGAATCCGCTAAACGAAAAGAGAGAGGAAATCAGGAGCGCTAAATTGGAAAAAAGAAGGAAGCACTCCTCAGGCCTCTCTCGCCACCGATTCTAGCAAAGTTAGAGCAACTCGGCCAGGATACGTTCCACCCGGTCGGCAGAATAGGTATTGCCGCTAAGTCCGAAGGTGATGTCAGCCTGTTCGGCCCGCTCCACCGACTCGGCGCCGCGGGCTTGTTGGTGGAGCACGGCCAGGTCGTACAGATTGGGCAGCATCTCCCCCAGGCGTACCATTTCCCGGCTGATGGTGGAGATGTCTTCGGTGGCCCCTTCGGCGGTGTTGCCCTGGGTCAGGCCCCGCATATAGAGATCAACGAAGATGATCTCAGAGGCCTGGATGTCGACCACGATGGGGAAGGAATAGCTGGAGCCGCCGTTGAGATCGAATTTGTGTTGCACGGTTTTGAGGTCGAAGGATTGGTAATTGGAGTCGACTTTGTCGCGGATCATCCAACCGGCGTGGCAGTCCATGACGCTGAAGAAATCTCCGCCGTAGCGGAAAATTTGGGGCGCCAGGTAGCGGCACCCCTCCAACTTGTGCAGCACCGCCAACTCGATGTCGATGAATTCGGCGGCTCCGTGCGGCGCAGACTGAAGGTCGCCCGAGTGAACGATGCCTTCCGAAGCCAGCCGCGTGTAGCTGACGTGGCCGCTATAGCAGAAGTTCTGGTCGAACTTGATCAAAGAGAGGTCCAGGTCGGTGGTGCGCGTGGCCTGCTTCCAATAAACGAACAGGCGCAATACTTTGCCGCTGTCCAGGGGAATGCGCGTCCCCCGCCCCAGGGTCAGCATTCCCTCCGAGGCCTTGCGCTGCTGCAGTGGCACCGTGTATTTGCGCAGGTTCGGATCAATCCAGCACTTTTTGCCCTGCCAGGAGGGCTTGAGGGCTACCTGATCATGGGCCGCCTTCAGCAGCAGATCAGCCAGCCGCGTAAGCACCAGGCCGTGCAAAATGTAGGGACGATGGGTTACGCGGATTTTGCCTTTTTTGTTGACGATGGTGCGGTAGCCTGAGCGCCATTGCTGGCGAAAGTAGCTTTCCAGCTGGATCAGGATTTTGAGCGGTACCTTTTGGGCCACGGCCTGGAGTTTCTCGAAGATGGCCTCTTCTTGGCCGGGATTGGCTTTCAGAAGTTGCTGCAGGCGACGGGCCAACAAGGTGGGACGTTCGGCCAGCACTTCCAGGACCTCAAGCGATCGACCGGCTTGAAAAGCCATCTCGATTTGAGAGTTGAAGCTACGAATCTTGCCGGTGCGCAGGCTCTGGAAAGCAGCTGCGGTTTTGGGGAAGGCTTGAGCCTGCGCGCCGGGATGAAGCCCTCGTGCCACCGCCAGCCACAGCCCTCGGTAGCGTTTCAGGTCCTCTTCCAAGTTGGAGGCGCGCTCCAGGGCGGCCAAAACCACTCTGCGCTGGACGCGGCTGAGCTTGGGATAGCGAGTCTTGTCGGCCAGCGAGATGTCCCCACCGGTGAGGGCGGCAAACAGGCGGAGAAAATCAGTCGGGGTGTCGGCCAAACGGCTTACCGTGGCCCAGTCGCCCTGATTCCAATAGAACTGAGTGAGATAGGTGCGCGTTTCGCGAAACACCACCTGGCTGGGGTCGATTTGGTCGGCTCCGAAGTGGCTGAGTAGCCACTCCAGGTCCGGTCGCAGGGTTTCCTGGATGGAAGACTTGGCGTAGAGGTTGCCCCGCAGGAAGGCCAGGGCCCGTTCCTCGATTTCAGCAGTACCCGCGAAGCGCAGCTCGACCCACTCGACATGAGCGTCCTGTTTGCGGCCGGCCTGGGCCGCCCGGCCGGCGGCAAACAGCCTGGAATCCTGCATCTGCGTGATGGGATCGGCCCCGAATTGCTTGAGGTCAAACAGCCAGTCGGGAACCACCACACCGTTCTCCAGGCGCGTGCCCTGGGGGTAGGTGAGGCAGTCATTGACCAAAAATCCGATCAGACGGTCGATGAAGTAGGCGCGCTCTGCCGGGACCTGATCGGGAAAGCCGTTGAACAGCGGCACATAAGCCACCTTGCCGCCGCGCGCCTCCTGGAGCACGCCCATGGTGGCGCTGAAATCTTGGAGAGCCGAGTCGTTGTAATCGTCGGGATTTTCCACCTGATAGCCCAGCCCGGCCAGTTGCGCCAGGTAGGTCAGCTTGCTCTGCAGGTCCACCCCCCCAGGAGTGGTCGAAAGCAACTTCAAACGACGGAGGGCGATGGCGGAAAGCATGGCCCGTAGTTCGAACGGGCCGTCAGACCCACCTCTCGGGTCGGAATGAGGGTGCTCGGTGGACAGTCAATATGCCCAGGAATACTACGCCCAGGAGCGCGAGCACTGGTGGTATGTGGTGCGCGAAAAGATCATTGTGCAGGCCCTGCGCGCCCGGGTGGGCCCGGGTGTCCGGCTCAAAGTGCTCAACGTGGGCGCGGCCACCGGTCGATCCAGCCAGGCGCTGCAGGCCTTTGGGGAGGTTACTTCGGTCGAGTTCGATCCGGTGCTGTGCGAGTTTCTGCAGACCCGGCTGAACATCGAAGCCATTCAGGCCTCGGTAACGGAACTTCCCTTCGCCGATGAGAGCTTTGACCTGGTCTGCGCCTTCGACGTAATCGAGCACGTGCAGGACGATGGCCAGGCCGCGGCCGAGCTGGCTCGAGTTTGTCGCCCCGGTGGAACGGTGGCCATCACTGTGCCCGCTTTCCAATCGCTGTGGAGCCAGCACGACGAGATCAACCACCACTTTCGCCGCTACCTCAGTCCCGAAGTGGGCCATCTCTTCGCCGGCAAACTGCGTCTGGAATACGCCACCTACTTCAACAGCCTGCTCTTTGCTCCCATCTGGATCTATCGCATGCTCTCGCGCTGGCTGCCCAAGCCCCCAGGCTCGGGAAGCGACTTCCAGGCAATCAACCCCAACAGCCTGATCAACCGCTTATTTTATGCCATTTTTTCGGTTGAACTTGTGTGTCTGCGTTTTTTTCGCTTTCCCGTGGGGGTCTCACTCCTGCACCTCTACTCCAAGTAGCTTTTGCACGCGGGTCAGCGGATGGTTGGGATGCAGTGTTTTGGGCCTGGCACGCACCAACTCGGCCAGGATGCGACCCTCGCTGTCGCGGAAATCCCAGATCCAGCCGGGCGGGGGCAGTTTGGCCTCGAGCATGGCCCCCACCAGACTGCACACCTGGGGAAGTGCCTGGGGATAGCTGTTGAGCAGTTGCAGCAAGGTTTCGGCTTCTTTGAGCAGAGTCTGGCGAACGCAGTCCCGCCACTCCTGATAGTGATCCTCAGTCACCTGAGGGGGCCGATCTGTCAAGGACAATTGAATGTCCAGACAGATGGGCCAATGCTCCCACACGCCCCAGTAGCGGTGCAGGAGTCTCTGGTTTCCGTGGGTCACCGTAAGTCGAGAGCTGTCCCCGCGATTCTTTAAAAATCGCACCTGCATCGGCCCTCGCGGGGAGCGCAGGGTGCACCTGAGCTGGGTCAGCTTCTTGGGCCTTTCCGGTTCGCGAGCCTCAGGAGGTTCTGGCACCCATTCCTCGGCCTTCAGAATCGTGGCCTCCCACCTGGGCGGAGCTTCCAATGGTTCCAAGGTCTGGGTCAATAGCGCCTGCAGGGGCTTGGCCCAGCCGCCTTTCTGCACCACCGGGTAGCCTTCGTGCCAGCCACTTTGGGGCCGGTCCGGGAGCGCCTCGCCGACAAACACTCGGGCGTATTTGCGTAGCTCTTCCAGAGAGCGCCAGGAGCCGTCGCGTAAGGGCACGATGGGGTGGTAGGCGATGGCTGCCTCCAGCTCCGGGTAGGCAGCTCGGTCCATCTCCAACAGACCGTTGAGGAGGTCCAGCCGCATGGGCTTGTCCACCAGCACCGAACCGATATTGCGCAGCCACCAGCGGGTGCCCTGAGCGATCCACCCCTGAATCGGCAGCTCCTGGGGGAAGAGTGATTCCAACTGGCCCTCGATGCGTAGCAAGGGAGGCTGCACCGCCAGAGTCGGTCCGCGGCGCACCTCCAGGGAACTGCCCAGCGACTGTCCGCGCAGCAGGTAGCATTGCATGCAGGCGTCTTCCTCGACTTGAATCCGCCAGATGGGTCCGCTGAAATCCGTCAGCGGCGCAAAGCGATGATAGACTTGGAAAAGCGCCAGTGCTTTGGGCGGGCTGCGGTAGTCACGGACCCACATGTTGCTTATTATAGCAGCATGATTTACGAAGTCGTCGACCCGTTGCGCCATCGCCAGCTACTGCGTGCCTGTCTTGAACTAGGCCGAAAACGCTTCGGATCCATGCGCATGGAGAAGTCGCTGGAGACGCTCAAGATGCATCGACGTCGTCTCCTGGTGGTGGCCCACGACCAGCAGGGAGTGGCCGGCTTCAAGTTGGGTTATGCGGAGCGTCCCGGCACTTTTTATAGCTGGCTGGGCGCGGTGGCGGAAGAGCGCGAGGGGCAGGGCATCGGACGGCGCTTGATGGAGCTGCAGCACCAGCATCTGACGGAGAACGGCTATCGCCTGGTGCGCACTGGCACCAGCAATCACTTTCGCCGCATGCTGTTGTTAAATCTGCTGAGCGGCTTTGATGTGGTGGGGGTGCGCATAAAGAACGGCCGCCCTCACATCCAACTGGAAAAGCGTCTGGATCCTACCAGCACAGGGGGACTGGATAAGCGGCAATCAAGGGGTCCGAAGTGACCAGGCGCAGACCGTGCTCGATGCACTGACAGATCAACATTCGGTCGAACGGATCCCGATGGTGGTGGGGCAATTTGGCCAGGTGATTCACGTCGGCTTCCTGTAGCGGCAGGCTGTGAAAGCCCTGGCGCTCTCTTTGCAAGCGCACCCAGTCGACGACGGGAGAGGGTAGTGCCAGTTTTCCGAGAGCGTGCTTGACGGCAATCTCCCAGATCGACACGCTGCTTAGAAACACTTCACTCTCTTCGCGCAGAATTTGTAGTCTTGCCGTTTCCGAAAACTGAGAGTCGCCGGCAATGAACCATAGGAACGCGGAGGTATCCAGCAGTAGCCTCACTCGCCTTCAAACAGCCCCAGGACGTCCTCGGGCAGCGGCCCATCGAAGTCCGAAGGCACCACGAACTGCCCAGCGCAAAGTCCAAACTGCGGCCGTGGTCGAGTTGGCTTCTCTTCAATGCACCTGAGTTCAATAATCGGTTGGTTCCGCCGCGAAATGAGAACCTGTTCGCCGGCTTCCGCGCGATGAATCAATTCAGTCAGCCTGGCCTTGGCTTCGGAAACATTGACGGTAATCATGGCACAATTGTAGTCCAGGAACTTGGACCAAGTCAACGACTAATCTGGTCGGGAAGTCACCAGAAAGTAGCCCGCCGCCCCCGCTGTGACGCCATCGGCCACGATGGCCGCCAGCACTTTCTGAAGGGCTGGCTGGGAGGGCGGAGTGGTCCACAACTTGGTCAGCGTGAGGTGCAGATGGGAAGCCTTGCCGCCCGGCCATTCGCCGGCCAAGTCGCTCACACTCAGCGGTTGGCCACTCAGGGGACAGCCCAAAAACAGCAGGCGGGCGCCGCTGTCCAGGCTGACCTCTCCGCCCTCGTCAAAGGCCATGATGTTGCTGCCGTGCAGTCCCTGGCGGGCGGCCAGGAAGATGGGGTGAGGGTTGTTGAGGCGGTAGTATTTGACCCGGCGATAGCGGTCGAAGCACTGGATCAGGGTCAGGCGCGTCAAGGGCACGCGTTCTTGGGCGAGGCGGCCGGCGGCCCGGGGATTTTCGTTGTCGCCATGCTGGGGCCGGTCGAGCACCTCCAGCACCGATTGGCGCAGCAGAGTGCTCTGCTCCACACTCCAGGGCAGGCCGTCGTTGCTGGCCCACACCAACACCTGACGCTGGTCGTGCAGCGGCAGTAGTTCCAAGAAGTCGTCGGGGCCTGACCAGCCGGCCAGCTCAAAAGCGGCCGTGCCCAGACCCAGGAGGGGAAAGGGGACGGCTGTGGTGGCAGGCGCACTGGGTCGGGCCTGCACGGCAACCACGTGCAGTGAGTTGCCCGGCTCCGCTTCGTAGGCGGCCGGGGAGCGCTTTTCCCAGAAGGCATTCTTGGCCAGAGTGACCAGACGCAAGGGGTCCTCGCCCAGCAGTTCGCGCAACTCCTGCACCAGCACCGAGGTGCCGCTGGCGTAGGGGCCATCGCCGCGGCCCGCGTAGCCGGCCGAAACGATCACCACCGCGTCCAGAGCGGCCAGTTCGCAAGGTCGCTGGGGCGAGAAGTTGTCGCGCTCCTCAGACAGCATCTTGCGCTCTAAGGCCCCCTGGTAACCCGCCAGATCGGTCACGCTTGCCTGTTCATTGGAGAGCCAGTAGATGCTTCCAGCGCAACCCGCCGAGTAGACGGTCACGCGCGAACGCTCCTCGTCAAACAGGCAGATGGCGCACTCCAACCGCTGCGCAAAGCCCTGCGGCTGCTCGCACAGCCACTCCAGGGCCTGGTGGGCGGCCAGCCCAGGGTCGCGGTACTCCTGCAGGCTGGCCAATAGCGGTTCCAACGGCAGCGGGCCTTTTTCGGTGCGCCCATTGGCGTCGCAGCGCCTCAGGTAAACTAAGGCGCTATGCCGCTCCCCCAGCGGGGCGAAGTGGAGCAGATCCCCTTCGCTCTCGGGAATTGGCTGGTGCAGCCAGGACATCTCGAAACGCTGGCTGCGGTTCTGGCTTAACCGGGAGGGATAATCGCGCTTGTCCGAGCGCACCTCGGCAGGGAGTTCGCGGATGAACTCGGCTTCGGCTTGCAGCGGCGCGTCACAGTAGGCGCATACCACCCGGCGAGCGCCGGGGGGCTCGAGGCGGGCTCCGCAACAGGGACAGTAAAAGGCGCGCAGGGCAATCACGCTCAAAGCCTTCTTGCGGGGAAGGCAAGCTCCCGCCGGTTCCGAACCAGCTCAGATGACGAACAAACTTCAAGAATTGTACGAAACCCATGTCTTGATGGGAATGCGCAAACAGCGGCATCTGGCCACTGTCATCGGCCAACACACCTGGCATTACGAGAAGGCGGAAGGCACCATGGCCTTTTCCCCTGGCCCCACCTTTCAGGTGCAGGTGCTGGGCACCGAGGCCGCCGACAGTGATACCTGGCTGTGGGCCTGGGCCAATGAGGGTTCCCAGATTCCTCCGGAGCAGCTGCGCGCCGCCGAGCAACTGCGCGCCTTGGGCCAGCAATGGGGGATCGAGGAGTGGACCACTCCCCAACTACCGCGTGAGAAGTTGCCGGTGCATACGCTGGGCCCCGTAGCGCTGGGAGTTTTGGGCTTGCCCGCCTACTATCGGGGGGCCATGGAAAAAACCAATCTACTGGTGGTCATCGACGACCCCAAGTTCGTCTCCCCGCTTTCCATGACCGGCACCGAGTTTGTGGCCACTCTGGGGGACGCGATTTCCAACTGCGAGATTCCCAATCACCGGCTTGCGGTGGAGCAGTTCGTCACTCAGATGGGGTGGACGCCGAACTGGCGGGGTGAAACGCTGGAAGTCCCCGCCAGCGACGGGGTCCGGGTGATCTGTCAGTTTGACCAGCTCAACCGCCTGTGTAAGCTGTCCACGCGAGTGCCGGCCGGGGCCTGAACCAAAACGGCAACATTTCCCCGGCGTACCTTAACAAATCAGCCATATTTCGGATCGATCCGGCAATCGAATTTGCATTCTGTTTCGCGGGATTTTATTACCCTGATAGGAGAGAAATCACCACTTCGGGGAGGCAATCACCATGGCCAGCTCTGTTCCACAAATCGGCGGTTCTGTTCTTGATCCGAGCCTGGGCGCGCTCTACGGCCCCAGCGTCATTCCCGATCTGGGCGGACTGGGGGGTAGCGCGGTCGATCGCGCTCTGGGGCTGAACGCGGGTTCCTATTCGCTTCCGCCCTCGCCCTTCAGCGGTGGCTTCGCCGCTTTCCCGGCACCGGCCGGCAACGCCATCGAGGACGCCGTGCGTCTGGCCTGTGCTTGCGGCATCGATGGCTGCGACTGCGACGAGGCGCTCACCGAGGTCAACGGCAACAACTCCTTACTGAACCATCTGCAGCAGAGTTTCCAGGCCCAGCAATTGTCCACCCTGGTCAGCATGCTCATCCAATTGATGCAGAATCGTGGCCTGGTAAAGGCCAGGGGCCAGGGCAAGAAAGACAAAAAGGACAAGGTCGATAAGGCCGCTGGTGCTGGAGGGGGCGGCGGCCACGGGCATAGCCACGGCGACGCCAAAGCCAGTCACGGCAGCTCGTCCTCGGAGGCGACTTCCGGCGGCGGCAGCACCGGCGAGGTCGAGGCTGTGACCCGCCAGGGCGAGAAAATCGGCGCCAAGATCGCCGACCAGTTTGATAAGATGGTGGCCGCGGCCGCCAAAGACGGCGTCAAGCTCCAGATCGAATCGGGCCTGCGCACTCATGCCGAGCAAGAGAAGCTCTACGCCGCCTACCTCAACGGAACCGGCAACCTGGCGGCCAAGCCCGGCACCTCCAACCACGAGTCCGGCGAGGCCATCGACTACTCCAACACCCCCGGCGCCTTCGACTGGCTCAAGAAAAACGCGGCCAAATTCGGATTCCACGGCAACGTCCCGGGAGAACCCTGGCACTACTCTTTGACCGGCAACTAAGGCTCGGCGGAAAAGAGGCGATCGAGAGCGTCCTCAGGGCTGGCCTGACCACTTTCTACGCGGGCGCGCAGCTCTTGCCATTGCTCGGAGCGGCCTTCCAGGAACTGGCGCAGCAGGCGGTCTTCCAGGCCGCGCTCCAGCCAGTACAAGCCCTGGCGGCGGCGCAGGTCCAGCACGGCCGGCTGGAAGTGGCCTTGTAGGGCCTCCCACAGGCTCAGGGGAGGCTCGAGAGCGCTGCCCACCAGCACGGGCACCGGCCAATCGGGGGTGCGGCTGCCCAGCAGGCGCAGGGCCAGCGAGAGCTGATTGGCGGTCAGGCGGGCGGCCGGTAGGCGGTCGCCATCGGCTTTGTTGACCCAGATTACGTCGGCCGTTTCCATCAGGCCGCGTTTCATGCCCTGCAAATCGTCGCCGGCGCCGGGCAGGGCCACCAGCAGCACCGTGTCCACCAGGTGGGCCACGGCCACTTCCGACTGGCCCACGCCCACCGTTTCCACCAAAATCAGGTCGTAACCGGCCGCTTCCAGCAGCAAGATCGACTCGCGCGTGCGCCGGGCCACCCCTCCCAGCGTGCCCGCCGCCGGCGTAGGCCGCACGAAGGCGCGCAAGTCGCGGGACAGTTCCTCCATGCGCGTCTTGTCGCCCAGGATGCTGCCGCCGGTGCGTTGACTGCTGGGATCGATGGCCAGCACGCCCACGCGCCGGCCCTGCTCTAGGGCCAGCAAGCCCAGGCTTTCGATCAAGGTGCTCTTGCCCGCTCCAGGCGGTCCGGTCACACCCACCCGCTGAGTCTGACGTAGCGGAAGCTGACGAAGCAATTCGCGGGCCTGGGCCTGATGGTCGGCTCGGCTGCTTTCGATCAGGGTGAGGGCCCGGGCCAGCGCGCCGCGGTCGCCGCTCTCGATCTCGGCCGCGGTCATTTGCGCAGCAGCGAGAGCAACTGCAGGGCCGAGTCGGGAATGACCGTGCCCGGACCATACACGGCCGCGCACCCCACTTCACGCAGAAAGGCCCAGTCTTGCTGGGGGATGACGCCACCGGCCACCACTAAAATCTCGGGACGCCCCATTTGGCGAAGTTGCTCGATCAATTGCGGCACCAGCGTCTTGTGGCCGCCGGCCAGGGTGGAGATGCCCACGATGTGGACGTCGTTGTCCACCGCCTGGCGAGCCACTTCTTCGGGCAGTGAAAAGAGCGGGCCCAAATCCACGTCAAATCCCAGATCGGCAAAGGCGGCCGCGATCACTTTGGCTCCCCGATCATGGCCGTCCTGACCCATCTTGGCCACCAGGATGCGCGGTCGCCGACCCTGCTCTTGCTCAAAGGCGGCCGTCTCGCGCAAGCATTGCTGCACGCTGTCCATACTTTGGGCCTCCCTCAGGTAAACTCCGCTGACGGCCACGGGGATGGCCTTGTGGCGGCCGAAAACCTTTTCCATGGCCAGAGACATCTCGCCCACGGTAGCGCCCGCCCGGCCGGCCACGACCGCCAGTTCCAAAGTATTGCCGGTGCCGGCGGCGCCGTTCTGCAAGGCCTCCAGAGCCGAGCTCACGGCCGTTTCATCCCGTTCCGCCCGCAGCCTGGCCAAGCGCTCCAATTGGGAGTTGCGCACGCTGTCGTTGTCGACTTCGAGCACCTCTAGCGGAGCCTCGTTGGCCAGGCGGTAGCGATTGAGTCCCACGATCACGTCCTGGCCGGCGTCGATCAGAGCCTGACGGCGGGCCGCCGCCTCCTCAATGCGACGCTGGGGCAGTCCGGCCGAAATGGCCGCGGCCATACCCCCCAGCTCTTCGCTTTCCTGAATCCAGCCCCAGGCCTGGCGGGCGATTTCGGCGGTGCGTTCTTCCAGGTGGAGAGAACCACCGAAGGGGTCCACGCTGCGCGAAAGATCGGTCTCGTCTTGCAAAAACAACTGCGTGTTGCGGGCGATGCGCGCGGAAAAGTCACTGGGCAGGGCAATGGCTTCATCCAGGGCGTTGGTGTGCAGCGACTGGGTGCCACCCAAAGTGGCCGCCAGCGCCTCAATGCAGGTGCGCGCCACGTTGTTAAAGGGGTCCTGGGCCGTCAGTGACCAGCCCGAGGTCTGGCAGTGGGTGCGCAGGCACAGCGAACGGTTGTCCTGGGGATTGAGAGTTTTCACCAGCTTGGCCCAGAGCATGCGGGCGGCCCGCAACTTGGCCACCTCGGCCCAGAAGTCCATGCCGATGCAAAAGAAAAAGCTGCAGCGGGGCGCGAATTTGTCCACCGCCAGGCCGGCCCGCTGGCCGGAACGCAGGTATTCCAGGCCGTCGGCCAGGGTGTAGGCCAGCTCCAGGTCGGGGGTGGCGCCGGCTTCTTGCATGTGGTAACCGGAGATGGAAATCGAGTTGAATTTGGGCATCTGGGTTGAGGTATAGGCAAAGATGTCCGAGATCAGACGCATGGAAGGTGCGGGTGGATAGATGTAGGTGTTGCGCACCATGAACTCTTTGAGGATGTCGTTTTGAATGGTGCCCGTCAGTTTGGCGGCCGGCACCCCCTGCTCTTGAGCGGCCACGATGTAGAGCGCCAAAATGGGAATAACGGCCCCATTCATGGTCATGGAAACCGACATCTGATCCAGGGGAATCTGGTCAAACAGGATGCGCATGTCCAAGATGCTGTCGATGGCCACACCGGCTTTGCCCACGTCGCCGGCCACGCGCGGGTGGTCGCTGTCATAGCCCCGGTGGGTGGCCAGATCAAAGGCGATGGAGAGGCCTTTTTGGCCCATGGCCAGATTGCGCCGGTAAAAAGCATTGGAATCCTCGGCGGTGGAGAAACCGGCATACTGACGGACGGTCCAGGGTTTTTGTAGATACATGGTGGCGTAGGGTCCGCGTAAAAACGGCGGCAAACCCGAGCGGAAGCCCACTTGCTCGGACTCGGCGCGCGAGCCGGCCAGCCGGTTCAACTCGATGGTGCTAAAGTCGACGTTTTTCATGGCATCCGGTCCAAAAGTTGTTCCAGGCAGTAGACCCGATTGCAACCGTGGTGCAGAGCCACTCCCTCGTATTGATGGGGTGGCTTGCCCACCAGCGCCGGGGGTTTCAGGGTTACTTTGTAGTCGGGTTCTCCCTCAGACGCCTCTTCGCAGCAGAGCATCCACACCGAAGGCGCGGAAAAACTCTCGGGCGTTTCCAGCTTCTGGAAGATGGGCTCAATGCCGGCCATTCCCAGCCAGGTTTTCACGAAGGCTTGCCGGCCTTTCAACTCCGGGGTGGGTTTGCCCAACACCAGCACGTCCAGCTTTTTGCCGCGGCCGCGCCGCATCACTTCCTCGAAAGCTTCGCTCCAACGCAACTTTTCCAGGCGGGGAAGCAGACCGGTCTGGTGCAAGGG
>Ga0075012_10001683_pt1 | contig 22232 bp, 31 predicted proteins | sample All_14_2_FD_71474 | JGI IMG/M metagenome (GOLD analysis project Ga0075012, IMG submission 71474) | Freshwater microbial communities in response to fracking from Pennsylvania, USA - Allegheny Zone_MetaG_DW_15 | ecosystem: Environmental > Aquatic > Deep subsurface > Groundwater > Drilled...
GTCAGCAGCCTGTTCGGCGGCTCGGAAGCCGCCGAACAGGCTGCTGACAGCGCTGCCCAGCAGGTCGCCCGCGGCGCCGCTGCCGGTGCCGCCCACCAGGTCGCCGAACAGGTACTTGCTCAGCTGCGCGGCGGCTGCCTGGGCCACCATGCTGTTGAGCATGCTGGTGAAGGCGTCGCCGATGTTGCTGAAGTTGCCTTCCATGATCTGCTGGAAGGAGTTGCCCAGGTAGTCCTGGATGTTCTGCGCGGCGCGCTGGGTGAACTGGTCGAGTTCGGTGATGGCCTCGGTGGACTTGACCTCGGATTCGTACCGGGCCTGCGCCGCTTCGTTCGCGCGCATGTACGTGTCTTTGTAGGCCGGGCCGAGCTTGCGCAGCAGTTCGTCCTGGCGGGCCAGTTCGATGTTCAGCCGCTCGATGGGGGTGCGCGTGGCGTCGTAGAAGCCTTGCGCCTCGTCCTTGAGCGCCTGCTGGGCGCGGGCAGCGGCTTCGCTGAGGTCGGCGAATTCCTTGGTGGCGTCGTTGAGTGCCTTGTCGGCGTCGATGAGCTTGGCCGTCTCGGTCAGCTGGGCCTGCAGCTGCGGCGTGAGCTTGCCAAGGCTGCCGGCACGGATGTCGGCCAGCAGCTTTTCGTAGACGGTCAGGCCCTCGGTGGTCTGCAGCTGCTTGCGCAGGCTTTCCAGGTAGCGGTTGGCTTCGGCGTAGGGGTCTTTGGGGGTGGTGCTGCCGCCGGTCTTTTTGCTGCTGCTGCCACCACTGCCGCCCAGGCCACCCAGCGAGGGCTTGCGGCTGAGACGGGCCAGCTCTGCCGCGCTCTGGTTGTCCGGGCTGTAGAGGTTGCCGGCGCGGCCCAGGCGGGCCGTTTCGGCGGCGGTCTCGGCCTGGTCGGCGCCGATGCCGTAGAAGCCCTTGACCTGGTCGACGTAGTTGGCCAGCGCAATTTCCCAGAAGCCCTTGCCCTCTTTCTGGCCCTGGCGGAACCGGTCGATGACCTGGTTGAGCGCGGTGACCACGTCGACGGTCAGGGTGCGGGAGACATCGCCCGCCGTGGCCTGCAGCTTGAACAGCTCCTTGTTGAAGCGCTCCACCTCTTCGGCCTGCTGGGTGGTGATGCGGGCGTTGAGGGTGCCGGCTTCGGCCAGGTCTTTCAGGAACGGGCCGACGTCCTTGACGGACTTGCCGAACAGTTCCTGCACGGCGCGGGCCTTGTCACCGTCGTCGGCATAGCCCTGCAGGGCCACGGCGGTGCGGCGCATGGCTTCGGCGGGGTCCAGGCGCTTGAGTTCGGCGATGTCGAGGTTCAGGGCCTTGAGCACGGCGCCGGCGCCCTTGTCGGGGTCGGCGTCTTTCAGGACTGCGTTGAACTTGATCAGAGAGGATGAGACGTCTGCAAACGAAGCGCCGGTCTCGCGCGCCAGGCCGTCGAGTGCGCTGATGGATTCGACGGTGGATCCGGTGACGTCTTTCAGGTCGTTGAAGTCGTCGATGGCGTTGCGCGCCTCGTTGCCCAGCGCAACGATGGCGCCGGCCGACACCGGCACGGCAAGCGCGCCCAGCGCGGCCACGGCGCCGCCCTTGAGCCCGTCGAGGTTGAAGCCCAGCTTGTCGGCGCTGCGGCCGACGCTGGCGAACACGGCGGAGAGCTTGTCTTCGCCGGAGAGGACGACTTTGGCCTGGTTGGTCATGCGCGCTCCCGGCTGCTCAGGCGTCGGCCAGGCGGTTGAGGCGATCGACCTGCCGGGCCAGTTCGGCGGCCGTGGGCGGCGCAGGCGGCGGCGCGGTGGCCGCCTGCCACGGGTCGACGGGCAGCAGATCGAGCGCGCGCCAGAGCTGCTTGTCGCGCCGAGACAGCGGGCCGTTGTGCGCAGCGGCCAGCTGCTGCGCGTGGCGCAGCCGGTCGGCACTGGGGTGCAGCTGCTCGTTTTTGAAGATGCAGATCCATTCGCCGAATTCCTCTGCGCTCATGCGCTGGCCGAGTTCTTCCACGGTGCAGCCCAGCCGTAGGGCGAGGACGAAGGCAAAGCGCCTGTCCGGCTGGGTGCTCAGTTTTTTTCGGTGGCCGCCTCTTCGTAGCCGCTCAGGCGCCGTGCGACGCGGTAGAGGCTGAGCACGTCGTCCGGGTGCGAAGCGCCGTGCAGGTTCCAGCCGGCAGCGTCGAACACGGGTTGCTGGTCGCCGGCAATGACGACGGTGCGGGCCAGCGTTTCGAACACGATGGCCGAGCCCGCGCGCCGGGCGGCTTGCTCTTCGGTCTCGCCCGGCAGCGGCTGGGCCATGGCAGCCTTGATGCCGTCGAGCGCCAGCCGGTCGGACAGCAGCAGGCCACAGACCACCACGTCGCCACCCAGCCCGGGAGCGGGGGCAGTTTCCTTGCGCAGCACAGGGGGGCGCACGTCGGCGCGTTGCAGCAGGGACATGGCGGTCAGCTGGCGTAGTAGGTGGGCTTGCCGCGCAGCGAGACCTTCACCGGCGTGGTGACCACGGTGGAGCCGGCTGGGGTCATGGGCACGCTGGGGACGGCGGCCATGTACATCTTCATCCCGCTGGAGAACTCGATCATCATGGCCGCTGGGGTCTTGCTTTCGTCGAAGCTGGCAAGCGCGAGCAGGAACGGGTCGCTCACATCCCAGACCGAGGTGAAGCTGTAGGAGATGGCGGACCGGTTGCCAGGAATGCTGATGTCCTGGTCGTCGTGGATGGTGCGGATCTGGATGTCTTCGGCCTCGCCACCGGAGGGGGAAGGTTCCTGCAGCGTCTCGGCCTCGGTGCCGAAGGTGATTTCGGCGGCGGTGCCGCTCACGAAGTCCGGGTAGGTGGTGGAGTCGATGCCTTCGAGCGCGAAGGTGTCGGCCGTCACGGCGCCGACGCGGACGACGCGCCAGTCCAGCTTGCGCATGCCCTTGACATTGAGCAAGACGATGTCGCCCAAGGTATACCCGTGGGCGACGCTGGTGGCCACGGCGGGGTTGGCCTTCGTGATGGCGGTGATGGTCTTTGCCGTCGCGATGACCGATTGCACGGCCACTTTGACGTTGTTCCAGGTCTGGACTTCCATGATGGGTTCCTTCTGTCGGCTTTTGGGTGGTGGGTTCTGGGTGGCTGACTGGTCGCTGGCTACAGGGCGACGTCGGGCGCCTTGCGGTGCGAGAGGGTGGTGAACGTCCAGGCCTGCTCGCGCACGGCCATGAGGCGGTCGCCGTCGCCGCTGGCGGCGTTGCGGCTGGCGGTGAGTTCGATGCCGAGCTTGCACAGGGCGGCCAGGGTGGCGCTGTTCTGCAGCAGCTTCTCGACGGCCAGGCCCAGGTCGCGCGCCTGGGCGGGTGCGTTGGCACCAGCCACCCAGCAACTGATCTGCACCGCCAACTGGCGCTGGTAGGCGCCGTGCACGGTGTAGGGCTGCACCTGCTCGCCGTCGGGTGCCTCTTCCACCAGCACGGCCGGCAGGTCGGTGGCCTGCAACGGGTCGACGCGGTCCACGAACACGCGGGTGCCGGCCGAGGTGCCGCCGCCGGCGATGACGTCGGCGATGGCGTCGAGGATCTGTTGCTGCAGGTGGGCCATGGTGGTTGATGCGGTCGGGGTGGCGCTGGTCAGGGCTTGCGCAGGCGCAGGGTGGTGATGCCGGTGCCGTCGGGTTCGGCCTCGGTGACAAGCCAGGTGTCGGCACCCAGCACCAGCTGCTTGCCCACCACACCGGCCGGCACCTGGGTGCTGGCCATGGTGTAGCGGGGACCGCTGGCGCTGGCGCCGCCTTCGGCAAAGTCGAAGGGCTGGTAGCCGTTGTCGAAGATGCCGGCGACGCTGGCGCCGTCGAGCGTGCCCGCGGTGGCGAAGCCCAGGTCGGCGTCAAAGAAGGCGGCGGTGTCTTCGGCGAACGGCATGGCGGTCAGCCTTTCTTGCCGGCCTTGGCGGCCTCGGCTTCGGCGGCAGCCTTGGCGGCGGCTTCGGCTTCTGCGGCGGCTTTGGCTTCGGCCGTGGGCACCAGCACCGGCTGGGCGGGCTTGTCGGCGCTGAGCTTGCCGGCGGCCTTGAGTTCGGCGACGAGGACGCGGTCGGCCTTGGGGTCGTAGGCGAACTCGGTGCCGGGCTCCACGCGCTGGCCGGCCACGCAGAAGGCGCGGACGACGTAGAGGGTGGGCGCAGCGATTTGGTCGTTGGTCATGGTGTGGGCTCCAGTGGGTGGGCTGCCTGGCGCCCTGCCCGGCCCGCTTGTGGCAGGCTGGGCAGGGGGTGCCGGGCTGGGCTCAGGTGATGGAGGTGGCGCGGCTGAAGGCGGCGGCCTGGCGGATGCCCACGTCCACCGTCTGGATGGCGCGGATGCCGGTGATGGCGGCGCTGAAGTTGGCGTAGGGGTTCAGCGCGATTTCCAGCATGCCCCACTCGCCGATGACGACCTGCGAGAAGTCGCCGAAGGTCATGGAGGCGGCGGTCACCTGGGTGGTGGTGGTGGCGCGGTGGCCGCCGACCTGACCGTCCAGCACGGAGCCGGTCCACAGCGGGGTGTCGGTGCCGCTGAAGCGCTGGCGCTGCATCAGCAGGCCGGCCACGGCCGGGGTGGTGACGTAGGCAGAGCTGGCCGACAGGGCATTGGAAGCGGCGACGTCGGTCTGGAACTCCACGATGCCGGCGTAACCCAGCGTGGTGCCGGTGACCGAGCCGATGCCCGCGGTGGCGCTGATGCCGGTGGGCGCGCCGCCGGTGCCCGGGCCTTCCAGAGCGGCCAGGTCGATGGCCAGGGCCAGCACCTTGGCCAGGTCGTCCATCACCAGCATTTCAGCGGCCGGGGTGCTTTGCAGCATCAGCAGGCGCGAGAGTTCGGTGTAGGCGCCCAGGGTCTTGGGCGACAGCGCCAGCTGGCCGAAGGTCTGGTTGCTTTCGGTGATAGCGGTGGCTTCGTTGGTCAGCCAGTAGGCCGTGGAGGCGCCGGACTGCTTGGGGATGGCCACGTTGCCCACCAGGCCCGGCAGCATGGTGGCACCCAGGCCGGAGACCACGGAGCGGGCGCGCAGCAGGTCGATGAAGTTCTGCGGGCGCAGGTCGGTGGCGACCAGGTTGCCGCCGGCGGTGGCGGTGGCAACGGTCAGGTCGCGCTTCATGACGTCCATGGGCAGGAAGAAGCCGCTGTGCGGCGCTTCGGGCAGGCCGGTGCGCTTGAGGATTTCGGCGTGGCACTCGGCTTCGAACTCGGCGCCCTTCCAGTTCTTGTCGGTCAGGGCGCGGATGGCCTTGAAGACCGAGAAGCGCTTCTGGTCGCCCTTGGACAGGTCCAGGTTGGTGACCTGGCTGGTCTGCTGGGCGGCCATGGCGTTCATGATGTGGCTGCGCAGCTGGTCGAGCGTTTCGCCCTTTTCGATGGCGGCCTTCGCCAGGGCTTCGCCGTTGAAGCGGGCGAAGGTGGAGCCGATGGCCAGCATTTCGCTGACCTGCTTGCGGGTGGCGGCGTCGGCGTTGCGGGTGGCTTCGCTGATGACGGCGGCGGAGGCGGCAGCCGGCGCGGCGGCTTGCTGCTGCTGGGTGGTGTCGGTGGCGGTGGTCATGGTGCGGGTTCCTTCGGTGGTGATGGGGGCGGCAATCGGGGTGGTGGTGGCAGGGTTGGCCGCCGCAATGGCGGCGGGCGCTGCCTGGCTGGTGGCGACGGCGACGACGGGCGATTCCTCGCCCGCGCTGCGGCCGACGCCGACCGAGGTGTCTGCCGGCACGGAGACGAGGGAGACTTCAAAAGGCTCCCAGTCGGTGACGCGGTAGGTGTCCTGGTCTTCGTTGGTTTCGGTGAGCACGGCGGCGTGGATGCTGTAACCCACGCTCACGTGACGGCGGATGCCATCGAGCACGTCGCGGAAGACCTCTTCGGCCCGCGCGCTTTTCCCAAAGCGCACGACGGCGCGGACAACCCGGTCCGCACCGACAGAAACCGACTCGATCACGCCGATGTGGTCGCGGGCGTTGTGGTCACACAGGAGCGGTCCGCCGTTGGTCAGGCGGCCCAGGCGAATGGATTGGGGGGCACAGTCCAGCACCTCCACACCCCACCAGCGGGCATAGGGCTGTTCGCTGGCAAAGGCCAGTTCGACCGTGCGCGCGGTTTCGTTGACCGCCGCACGCTCGAACACCAGGCCGCGCTCCAGGCGCGTGCCGGGGCGCAGGGTGCGGCCAACCGGTGCCGCGGCAGGGGTGGCGGCAGCGGTGGCGCTGTGGGGATTGGTTGTCTGTTCCATGCCGGCGATGGTGGGCCGGCTGCTGTGTCAAAGACAGGGGGAGTTTGAGACGACACAGGCATGAAAAAGCCCGCGCTGGGCGGGCTTTGGCATGAACGCTTATATGTCAAAACTACCAGCCCTTGGCGGTGGCAGCGCCTTGCAGCAACTCCAGCATGTAGCGGGCGTAGAACTCGGTTCCGACCTGCGTGAAGCTGGGCGACAGGTGTGTGCCGTCGTTGCCTTGGATGTAGCGGGTGTTGCCAGCGGTGCCGGTCGCGGTGTCGGTGTCGCGTGCGCCATAGATTCGGCGGGGCGATGCGCCACTGATCGGAGCGAAGGCCACGCGGCTGCTGTTGGCTGCGTTCACAGCGGCCGCAATGCCAGCGTCAACGGCCTGGATTGCTGCGCTGTTGTTGCGCGTGGCCGGCTCTGCGCCGGTCAGCAGAATGTTTGCGCTGGTGGTCGCCAGCAGGTGATTGATGACCGTGGTGGCTGCTGCCTGGGTGTTGGCCGTGCTGACGCTGTTGTCGGCGTCGTTGAGGCCGAACACGGACATGACAGCGGGAGCGTTGGATGCGTTGATGACGTTGGTCAGCATCGCCAGCCGCTCGGCATGCGTGATCGGGTAGCCGATGCCGCCGTCATGCACATAGCCAGTGCCAGACACCCCCAGCGGAATGACGTTCAGGCCGCTAATCATGCTCATGGCACCGATCAGGCACGGGTCGCCGTTGACAGCCGGCGAAGTGGTTCCTTGCACGTATGAATCACCGAACACCACCAGCGCCGGAGCGCGCGCCACAGAAACAAACTCGCCGTCAGCGTCCAGCACCACAGCGCCGACGGCCAGCGATTGCTCCATGCCGACGATCAGCTCATATTCGCCGTAGCGCGTCAGGTCGATCTGGATGTAAGAGTCCGACGCAACAGCGCCAGCAGTGAAGCTCACACGCTTGAAGCCGCCGCCGCTGAAGTCATCCAGCCACATCGGGAAGTAGTCGGACGACAGGCCGAAGCCTTTGCACTTGATCTGCACCTGTTTGGCCTTGAAGCGCACACGCATGTGCACACCACGGAGGTTCTGAGCGGTGATGCCGACGCCAGCGGCATTCTCCCAGAGCGGATAGCCGCCGACGTTTGTCAACACAAGGCTGGTGTAGCCAGTGAAGCCGGCCCTGTACGGAGCGCCGTAAATGCGCAGATAGTCGTAAGCGCCCGCGTCGAACACGTTCTTGACCACGCCACCGCTGAACACCGTGGCGCCCAGCGTGACAGCCGACACGCGGCCTGCGGTTTGGCCGTAGGTGTCGTAGGGCGATTTTCCGGACCATGCGGAAAGCAACTGAGAGAGCGTGCTTTCAAACGGCCACGCTTGGTTTACGTTGATCACCGGCCAGCCAGCCTCGTAGGTGGCTTTCTTGTCGTGCACCAGCTGCGCCGCCAGATCGGCGGGTAGTGCCTGGGTGGTGCCGCTGGCCATGAGGCCGCTGGGGCCGTAGACGGCGGTGAGCATGGTGACGCGGGCGGTGGTGGTCATGGCTGGGTGGCTCCGTTGGGGTTGGGTTCGTTGGGGTTCTGGCCGTCGCTGGCGGCTGCGGCGGGCGCGGCGGCCGGGCCGTCAAGGCCGGGGAATTTCAGACCCAGGCGCTGGCGCATCTCGCGGGCCTGGTTGATTTCGATGAGCAGGTCTTCGTAGTCCATGCCGAGCTTGGCGGCCACCTGTTGCGGGCTCTTGAGCCCGGCCTGGATGGCGGCCAGGTCGGCCTTGATGTCGCTGTTGGGGTCCACCCATTCCCAGCGCCGGCCCTGCCAGAGGTGGGCCGAGAATTTGTCGAGCTTGGCCAGGGGCAGCTGGCTTCCGCCGGGCAGGCGGATCTGGCCGAACAGCAGGGCGCTGGCCAGCCATTCCTGGTGCATGCGGTCGAGCACGGATTCGGCAAACCAGCCTTGCAGGATGGTCCAGTAGTCGCGGTCTTCCAGGGTGCCGCTGCGGATGCTGCTGAAGCTGACGCCTTCAAGGTTGTTGCCCACGCTGTGGTAGGCGGCAAGCAGGCCGCTGCAGGCGGCGCGCAGGTTGGCCGTGACGAAGGGCTCAAACATCTGCGCCGGGTAGTCCGGGTTGAAGGGGGTGAACTCGGTTCCGGCGGGCAGGCCCTGGAAGGTGCCGGGGTCGGCGTCCATGACCAGGGTTCCGAGGTCGCCCTCTTCTCCGTCTTGCCCGGTGGCGATTTCGGTGACGTCGCCCGTGGGGGTGGTGAAGAAGCCCATCTTGCTGGCGCCGACGCGGCTGGCGACGATGGCGGCTTCCTCGTAGGCGCCGATGTTGTTGAGCCGCTGCATGGCCGCGTGCGCCCAGGGGATGCCGCGCACCTGTTCGGGCCGGTCGGCCACGAATTCGTGGATGACGTCTTCGGCCGGGATGCGCAGGGTCTGCATGCCGGCGGCGCCGACGGTGTGGTACTGCTCGCCGGGGTGGGTGTTGCGGATGTGGTAGGCCACCGGGCGGCCCCAGCGGTTGATTTCCACGCCCATGCGGATGGCGTTGCTGGTGCCGTCGGCGCTGCGGTTCAGGCGGGTTTCCATCCGGTCAGCGTCAATGAGGCGGAAGGCGATGCCGAAAGGGTTGCCGGCGTCGGCCGGGCCGCGCACGATCTGCATGAGCAGTTCGCCGTCGGTGGCCAGGGTCTTGATGGCGGTCTGCAGCATGGCGGCCAGGGTCTGGCGGCCGGTGACGTCGGCCACGCCTTTGCGGCCGAAGGCGGCCCAGGCGCTTTCCAGCGCGGCGTTGGCCGCGGCGTCTGGCACGCCGGGCCGGTCATACACCCGGGCCTGGTAGCGAAAGCCCTGCGGGCCGACGACGTTGGTGACCAGCAGGTGCAACCACTTGTGGATGTACTCGTTGTCGCGGGCGAGCTGGCGGCTGCGGGCGCGCAGGGCGTCCAGCGCGGCGTGGATGTCGCTGTTGGCACTGCCGCTGACGGTGGACCAGCCCTGGGTGAGGCGGTTGACCTGGGCGGCGGCGTAGCTGCGCTGGCGCTGAGGCGCCAGCATGCCGGCGCGCTGCAGGCCGCCGGGCCGCTGCGACAGCCAGGTGTTGAGGGTGGATGCGCCTTTGCGTTGCACGCGGCGGGCGTCGTACCAGATTGGGGCGGTGGCGGCGGTGCTCATCGGCTGGTGAACCTGACGGCCAGGGTGTTGCGCGTCGGCAGGCCGGCGGCGATGCGGGCGGCGTTGTCTTCGCGGGCCACTTCGGCGCTGAGCTTGTCGCGCAGGGCCATGAACTCGGCCGGGTTGCGGAAGGTCTGCTGCCGCCCGGCAATGCTGTAGGACTGCATGTAAGCCTTGGCGCCGTAAGCGGCCAGGGCGGTGTTCATGGCGTCCAGCGCCTGGCGGGCCGGGCTGCGGGTGTCCACTCCGCTGGTGGCAGCGGACAGGTTGGGCGCGATGGTCAGCCGCCCGTTGCCCACGGTGTGGCGGGTGGCCCCGAGGGTGACGGCGGCCGTCCAGGCGTAGCTGCCAGCGGCCCAGGCGGCCGTGGTGGCGGCTGCAACGCTGATGGCGTGCTCGTCACCACTGGCGGTAGCGGTGAAGTTGTAGGCAGCCGAGTTGCTGACGATGGCGTACCGCAGCACCCAGCCGGCGCTGGCAGGGTAGCTGGGCAGGCTCTTGACCCACTCAAGGGTGTCGCCCGCAGTGATGCGGTCAGGCTCTGTGGTGGCGGTCATGCCGCCGATGGTGGGCCGGCGGCTGTGTCAAAGACAGGGGGAGTTTGAGACGGTTCGCCGGCGAATTCGTGTTCACTGCCTGCACGCCCATGCTTTACGACTTCTTGCGCATCGCCCGGTACACCGTGGACCGGCTCAGACCCGGCGCGCCGATGATGGTGCCCAGCTGGCGCTGGTGCCGCAGCCCGCTTTCAAGAATGCGCTGGCGCGTGGCGGTGCTCAGGCGCTTGCCGACGTAGGTTTCGCCACCCCCCCAAGCCTGGCGCAGATCCTGCTCAAGCCGGGTGGCTGCCAGGGGGTCAACCGTCGGCACCAGCGCAGCTAGGCGGCCGAGAAAGTCGTCAACGATGTCTGCCATGTTGGTCACCACTTCTTGACCCACCCGGATTTTCTGGCCGGCAATGGGCTGAGCCTGGATGTGCGCTGCCCGGCCGCGCTGCTGGCGCTGCCGGGTGACGCTGCGGGTGCCCTTGTGGTGTCTGCGCGGCCGGTGGCCTGCGCAGGGTGTTGATGGCTTGGTGCGGCTGGCCGGCTTTCTTGAGCCTGTGATTCTGACGCCGCGACAGGTTCGATTGTCGCACCTTCTGCGTCAACGGTCAAGGCTTGCGGTTGTGGCGCTGGCGCTGCTGCCGGCTGGCCGCCAAACAGGTCGGCCGTGGATGGCGCCCAGCGCCGCTCGCGCCTGGCCCAGCTGGTTTCGCGGAACGACTGGATGCCCAGGTAGCAGGCGGCGGCATAGGCGTACACCATGCAGTCGCTGGCCTCGTCGCGCACGCCGCTGGGGGTCATCCACCGCATGCCGGGCTGGCCGCCAACGGTCACCGGCATGAGGCGCGCGGCGGTCATCTGCTCGAATTCGTCCGTCTCCAGGTAGGCCTTTGGAACGTGCATGTAGCCCGGCCCCACCGAGGTGATGCGCATGCGCCCGTACAGTAGGTGCTTGGCCGTGTCGGTGCCAATGGGCCAGAGCTTGACGCCGTTCTTGAGGGTGGAACCCCGGTAGTTCACGTCCACCCTGCTCGGCTTGCCCAGCACCGGCCCGCCGTATTTGCTGGCGCCCTTGACGGCCAGCACATGCGCGTGGGCGTGCGCCCGGCAGTAGGCATACACCGCGTTGGTGTTGTGCCCGCCAGTGTCGATGGCGGTGGCCTCAATGGGCATTTGCGTTCCGCAGGCGTGCGGCAGCAGGGTGCGGCGGATTTCGGTCAACCGGGTCCACGGGCTGCCTTCGGTGCCCTCTTCCAGGTTGGGGTCGCCGTGGATGATGTGCCGCTGCACCAGCCACTTTTCCTCTCCGCGCCCGTAGGCCCACACGCGCGCCTCCAGCCGGTCGGGCTGGGTGTCAACGCCCATGGTCAACATCAAGCCGCCGCGCGGCACGATGTTGGTGGTGTAGTCCTCCACCCGGGCGGCCAGGCTCTTGCTGTCGGCGCCGGTGCCCTTCTCTTCCCACGTCTCGGCCAGGGAACTGTTCAGGAACTTCTTCAGCGGCGCGCTGTTGCCCACCCGCTGTGCTTTCTGGGCTTCGTGCCACTCTTCCACCAGGGCCGACCAGCTTTTCCAGCCCAGCGGGCTGTAGAGCTTGTTGAGCCAGAACCCGGCCCGCTTGCCCTGCCCTGCACCTGGCGCCTGGGCAATCCACAGGCCACCCTGCAGCATGTCGGTCTTGTGGTGTTCCTCGATCGCGGCGCCACAGTGCCGGCACACGTACACCGCGGTTTCTGGCCTGGGGTCACCGGCCGGCGTCTTGGCCCACTTCATGCCCCACGGCTCGGTGGCGCCCCACAGCAGGATCTGGCGCTCACCGCAGTGCGAGCACGGCACGTGGTACTGGCGCCGGTCGCTGGCCAGGTATTCGCGCTCCACCACGCTCAGGCCCTTGATGTTGCAGGTGCTGGCGATGATCAGTTTGCGCCGGGCAAAGTTGCTCATCCGCTCTTCCAGCAAGCCCAGCGGCGGGCCCTCGTTGTCCACGTCGTGCGGCCACTTGTCCACCTCGTCGGCAACGGCGAACCCCAGCGGCTTGGACGCCAGGCTGGCGGCCGAGTTCGCGCCGGCAAAGAACACGGTGAACCCGCCCTGGATGGATCGGCTGCGCCAGCTGGTCGACTCGTCGCGGCTCTTGCGCACGGCCACCTTGCCGTGCATCACCGGCGTCTGCATGATGGTCGGCAGAAACCGCTGGCTGCTGTGGTCCTGCGCATCCTGCAGCGTGGGCTGCACCATCATCATGTCCTGCGGATCGGTGTGGATCCGCTGCATGACCGAGTTGTAAAGCACCTCGGACTTGCCCAGCTGCGTGGCAAACCACAGCACCACCCGCTCGTAGGGCTCGTGCGCGCTGGCGCAGCGCATCGGCTCCACCAGGTACGGCGTGCGCTCGTTGCGCCACGGCCCGCGCTCCGGCCCCTTGGCAATGTGCCGAAACCGCGCCGCCCATTCGGCGGTGTCCACACGCGGCGGCGGCCTAAGAAACTGCCGCTTGACCTCGGCCACCAGCTCGGCAGCACGGGCCTCGTCGTCAGGCAGGTCGCGGGCGCTCAATCGAACGCTCCTTCGATGCGCTCCACCTCGTCGGCTGCACCGGCGAGGTCCTCGAGCGCCTTGTGGATCTCGGCATGCAGAAGGGTCTGCACCTCGGCCGCGTCGGACTTGGCCGCCAGCACCGGCCCCATGCGTGCCGGGATCTGCAGCAGCGCATCGCGCGTGGCCGCGAAGTCGGTAGCCATCTGCCGCTTCACCGCCGCCACCAGGATCACTTCGTGCCGCAGCTTCTGCTCGGCCAGCTCGGCAATGTTCGCCTCGGCGATCTCGCGCCGGGTGCGTGCGGCGTCCCGGTCCTCCACGCCATCGGGCGGCAGGTCGTCAGGGAGCGACGCCCCAAACACGGGTCGGCCGCCGTGCATCACCTTGCCGCCGGGCACGTCAGCAAACGGGTCTCGCCCTTCGTTCCACGGCGCCCAGGCCCTGCGGTCCGGCGTCGCCGGCACGTCCGGCAGCGGCTTTCGCTGCGCCACGTTCTGCCGGGCCTCGCGCCACGCCTGGGCCGCCTCCACCGAGTCAACCGGCATGCCGGCCTGTTTGAGCTTCGTGATGGCGGCACCAGACAAGCCCAGCGCCCTGCCAAGCGCAGCTTGTGACAACCGTTTTCCATCGTTCTCGCTCAATCGCTACCCCTCATCGTTTACCGTTAACCTTCACCATTCACCATTCACCAAACCCCTGCACTAGCGTGCCCGCGGGCTTCGAATTACCCTCGGGTGGGGGTTCTGTGGAAGGACCCATTTCTCACTTGAACAGGCTGCCTTGCTGCGACAGGCGGGCGGTGCGCAGGGCCAGATCCCAGCTTTCATCCCAGTGGCGGCCGAAGTTCTGCTGGACCACGCGGTCGGCCAGTTCGAAGAAGCGGTAGCGCGGCCGGTAGTGGACGCGGGAGACGAACAGCATGACGGGCTTGACCGCCGTGCCCAAGGCACCGAAGCTGCGGCGCACCCAGATGCCGCGCGGCAGGTGTTGTGACTTCAGGCCGTTCTTCCAGGCGCCGCGCCCCGTCCATGAGCCTGGGCCGCGGCTGACGAAGTAGGCTTCTCGTTCGCGCTTGGCGCGGCTGCGTTTGCTGTTGGTGGCGTCGCTGTAGTCACCGACCACGGCGGCGGTCTTGAGCTGGCTGAGGATCTGCACGATCTGGCCGCGGCTGATGTTGCCGTATTGGTCCAGGCGTGCGCCTGCTGCAGGCACGGCGCGTTCGGTGGGCTGCATGTACCCGGCGCGCACGAGGCGTGCTTCGAAGCGCTTGAGCGGACGGTCACCGCCCTCGATCTGTGGCAGCAGGTAGTGGCTTGGTCGGTTGCCGTCCTTGAGCCAGACCTCGGCCTGGAGCTTCTGCTTGGTGGCTGGCTTGAGGTACACGCTGTTGCGGGTGTACGGCGTGGGGCGATCGAACACCCGCACGATTTCCTTGCGCTGGGCGTCTCGCACGTCTTGCCCGGTTTTGGTCAGGGCGCGGGCCAGGGCGAATGGCACCTGGCGCTGGGCTCTTGCGAGAGCGGCCGAGACCTCGGGGAAGTTGTGGTTGATGTTGATCTTGAGCATGTGGGTGTTCGATCAGGTGGCCGCCTCGTAGGCGTAGCGCGAGCCTGACGGCACACGGCGCACGACGCCTGTGCACAGGCATTGCTGCAGGGCTTTGTTGGCAACCCAGAAAGGCCAGCCGGTGCATTCGACGATGTCGGTCAGGCCCATGGCGCCGTGCTCGAGCAGGCGCTTGAGGGCGTAGGTGCGCGGCATGGTGGCGCGCTGGCCGACGAAGCTGGCGGCGGGCCGGGTCATTTGAGGCCTTTCGGGACCGGAAGGCCCAGCGCCTCGTGGGCGAAGCGGTACACGGTGGGCGGGCGCTTCTCGCCGCGCAGGAACTGGGCGATGATGGCGCGGGCCCAGTCGCGCCCGTCGTTGCGCGGCGTTAGGTCTGGTGCGGGATGGCTGGTCATGCGGCCTCCGTGCTGCGGTTGTCGGCCTGGCTGGCGCGGGCTTGCCGCACCCTGTCGGCGTAGGTGGACCAGGGCACGGTGCGGCCGTGCCTGTCGAGCTGCTGCCAGCGCCCGAGGCCCAGGCGTTCGCCGTCGGCCTCAATGGCGGCGCGGCTGTCGGGGTCGATGGGCGGGCCGGGTGGCGGCGCTGGCGGCAGGTCGGCGGCCGATGCGGCGTCGCGGCGCTGGCCCTCGGCCCTGGCCAGCGCCCACGGAAAACCCCGGCCGGCCTTGACGGCGGAGCGGGCGGCCTCGGCCAGTTCCGACGCGGTGATGCCGGCAGCGACCAGGGCGACCAGCCGGGGGTGGCTGGCGCTGACGTCGGCCAGCCCGACGGCCTGCATGGCCTGGGCGGCCTGCTGCGCTGGGTCGGCGGCGGCATGGTCGGGCGACAAGCCCGACACCGCAGGGTCTGCACCCGCAGGGTCTGCAAAACCGGCGCGCGCCGGGCCGGCAGGCCCGACGGGTGGACCGCCGCGCTGTTGGTGTCCAGATGGCTCGCTCGATTCTTGGTTACTGGTGTCTGGTGTCTGGTGATTGGGAGCATTGCCATCGCAATGCGTTCGCATATGCGTTCGCATTGCGTTCGCACCTGCGTTCGCATTGCGTTCGGTTTGCGGCTGACCCTTCTTCCAGCGTGCGTTCGCAGATGCGGCGGCCTTGCGCTGCTTCTCCTGATAGCGGTCAATCTCACGGTCGCAGCGACCGTGGCGCAGCAGGTCGCCGTCCACGGTGAAGAACTCATCGAGCACGTTGCGCAGGGCGTCGCGCTCTTCCTTGGTGCGCACACCGCTCAGGCGCTCCACCTGAGCGGCTGGAATCGGCGCCTCGCGGGTGTAGTACACGTCCAGCAGGCGCCCGTAGACACCGTGCTCCAGCAGCGACAGGTGCGCCGTGTCCTTCAGGTAGTCGCCAATGTGGCGCTCGTAGTAGTTCAAGAGCAGGCCTCCTACCGTCGTTGCATCGGCTGCGGTATCGGGGCGCTCATGCGCACAGACGCGCCTGGCGCAGCGGGATGAACCAGAGGTGGCTGGTCTTGCCTGTCAGGGGGTTCAGCTTGCGCTCTTCGGACTGCTGGACCAGGCCGGCGTCGCGCATTTCGTCAAGCCGGCCGGTGACCCAGCCCTTGTCGAAGCGGCGGGGGGCGTGGATCTGTTCCAGCGCCTCGCGGATTTCGCTGGCGGTGAGTTCGGCCTGCCCGTGCCGCTGGCGGGCGATGAGGATGTCCAGCACCATCTTGTGACTGGGGCGCAGGGGCGCGGCGGTGCTGCGCTCGGCCAAGGTATCGGGGGCGGTGGTGACGGTCATGCTGCAACCCCCAACACGCGACGCATGGCGGCCAGGTCGTCGCGCAGGCGGCGGTTCTCGGCTTCCAGGGCGCTCTCGCGGCGACGCACGCTGTGCAGGTCGTAACCGCGCTGGTGCAGCATCCAGAGCACAGGCGCGTCGTTGCCGCACTTGTCCATGAGCGCGGTGAACTTGGCCCACTGCACGCCCTCGGTGCCGCTTTGCCACCGGCTGAATTGCGCTTTGTCGACGCCCAGCTCCTGCTGCAGCGTCTTGTCCAGCGCGTAGCCGCCCAGTTCGGCGCACAGTTCGATGGCGCCGCCCAGGCTTTGCTTGCGCATCACCTCGGCGGGACGGACGTCGACGGGGATCGAAATCTGTTGGTTCATGAAGCCTCGCAACCTTGTTGAGAGCAGTTGAGGACCTTGCTCAGGCCAAAAAAAAGAGACTGCAGGCATGGCACACACCCGCAGTCACCGACAGAAAAACACCCAGCCGCCCGCGCCGGCGGCCGAAGGCCCGCGCACCAGGGAGGACAAGCACATCAACACCACGCAGGCGCAGCCGGGGCGCATGGTGGGCGGCGGGGTGGGAAAACGGCAGCCCGGAAAGGGCGGGCCGCTCCGCTTCAAAAGACAATGCGATTTCCACGTCACACCGCCCTTCGAAGGGAGCACCCATGAACAAAGAGTTTTTCGAGAAACTGCGCCAGCAGGGCGTCACCCACGTCGGGCTGGCCTGGTTCGAGCCGGAGAGCTTTCAGCAGGTTGCCGCCGTCATGAAAGACCGAGACCGCATGGCGCGGACCTACGACGAGTGGATCGGTGGAGCCATGAGGACCGAAGAAACACTGCGCAGGGAAGGCTTCGTGACCGTGCGCGCGGTGCTCAGGCCGGACGAGTTCGTCGCCCACTGCCGCAGGCACGGAGAGGAAGTCGACGCCAGCGGACGCAACCACTTCGCCAGCTTCGTTGCGGCACAAGTACAGCGACAGGGAATGAAAGACTGAAGCCATCACGCCACCCCCTGCGCTTGGCTGGTCTCGGCGGAGGTATCGGGGGACAGATCGGCCGGTCCGTAGATGTCCTCGTAGGTCACCACATGGCCGAGCGACTTGGCCCAGCTGATGAGCCGCTTGGCCGTTTCGGGCGGCACCGTCTGGCCGCGCGTCTCGTAGTGCCCCACATTGCCCTGCGTGCAGCCGATTGCCTCTGCCAGGGAAGCCTGTGTGACGCCCAGGCGCTCGCGGATGAGTTTGATGTGGTTCATGGGCTTGGATTAGTCGGACTGCGATCTAGTTTATCGCAGTCTGACTAATTGCCGCAAGCCCGCCTAGTAAATATGGTTCTGCCATGCCTACAAGACCGACAACACCGGAGCAAAAACAGGATGCCAAGCGCCTTGAGGCCCTGTTTCAGGAGTGGCTGAAAGCAACTGGTGACCGCACCGGCGCCAGACCGACCCAAGAGTCCGTAGCGGCAGCGATCGGCATCAGCCAATCCGCCCTGTCCCAGCGCCTGCGGGGGAAAATGGCCATGTCTCGCGACTTTGCTACTGCGATTGCCAAGCTGATCGGCTGCGAGGTTCCGGACTTTTCCCCGACGCTTGCTGCGGAGATTGCAGGTCTGGCAGAAGGGCTCAAGTCCACCGACCCCGACGAGTTTGCGCAGGTGCGCCGCGTGGACGTGTCGGTGTCGGCCGGCCACGGCGCCCTGGTGGTCGAGGAATACAGCAAGAGCGCCCTCACCTTCCGCCGCAGCTTTCTGCAGGAGATCGGGGTCACCCCCAGCAGCGCGGTGATCGTCACCGTCAAGGGCCGCAGCATGGAGCCGACCATCCGCGACGGCGCGGTGCTGCTGGTGAGCACCAGCGCCAAGACAGTGATCAATGGCGAGGTGTACGCCTTTCGCGGTGACGGGCAACTCTACGTCAAGCGCCTGCACCGCCAATCAGACGCCAGCCTGCTGGCCATCAGCGACAACCCCGACCGAGAGGCCTACCCCGACATGCACATTGCAGCCTACGATCAGGACTTTGAGATCATCGGCCGGGCGCTGTGGATGGGGGCCAGGCTCTGACCACCTCAGACGCCGCATGGCGGGCGGCGAACACCAACAATCCTGCGGGCCATAAAATGACCGGCATGAGCGCAAAAATCCATTTTTCCATCAAGTACGACGGCCCTGCCCTGGCGAGCCACCAGATGGATGTGCGAGAGCTTGCGCCCGCGTTGATTGCGCTGTCCGAGTTGATCGAACACGCCAACAAAGCAGCCTATCCCGACGCAAACGAAGTGCGCGTGAACGTCCAAGGCAACTTCAAAGGCGGGTCTTTTGGGGTCGACCTCATTGCGGTTCAGACAATGGCCCAGCAGCTCGTCAGCCTGCTCAACGGAGAGGAAGCTACTGCAGCTGCCAACCTTTTTGGCATTTTGGCCGGCCTGGGACTTCTTGGTCACGGCGGCGTCATCGGCCTGATCAAGTGGCTTCGTGGGCGCAAACCCAGCACCATTCGAACCGTCGGCGACAAGGTTGTTTTCGAACTGGTGGACGCAGAGGAAAAAGAGACCTTCGAGGTTGATCTGATCACTGGAAAGCTGTACCAGACCCGCGTGGTTCGCCAAACATTGGCCAGGGTCGTCAAACCGCTGGAGCGCGAGGGCGTTGACGTCTTCGCCTGCGGCAAAGATGGCGAAACTCAAGCCGTGGTAACCAGCGATGAGCGCGCCTGGTTCGACATGGCCGCCAGCGAGGCCGATGTGGTGTCCAACACCGTGCGCCAGAACGTCCTGCTTCAAATTGAGTCGGCGGTCTTCAAAGAGGAAAACAAGTGGAGATTCCACGATGGATCAACCGCTTTTTTTGCCGAGATCACCGACCGAAGTTTTGTTGACAAGATCAACGCAGGCGCAGAGCGGTTCGGAAAAGGCGATGTACTCATTGCAGACCTTCGCATCGTTCAAAGCGTGACAGATGGCGGGCTTCGGCAGGAGTACCAGGTCGAGCGAGTGCACGACCACCGCGAACCGTTACAGCAGAAGCTGACCTGAAAAACCACCCACCCGGGTGGTTTTTTCTTGCGCCATCCCCCATTCGATGGATGCCGCGATCATGTAACAAGTCGTAGTAGTACCTATGATGAGAGATCGATCACCACCAGAGTCAAGAACCATGAAGACCATCAAGATCTCGGCAGTCGTTGCCTTGCTTGCGCTCGCATTGGCTGGCTGCGTAACACAGCCACCCCGCAAGACACTTCTGACCGCAGAAGACACAGCCGCCGCCGTCCAGGTTTCAAGGGACGACTTCAAGAAGGTGACACACTTCACCGGCACTGGCATCGGAGACGGCTCCGATGAGGTTTTGTTCCTTCGCGCCTGGAAGGCCGACGGCATGCCAACAAGGTACCAGGTCTATGTGGCCGACTTCTACAGAAGCGAGTGGCGGTTCTACGAATCAGCTCATGACATTGATGGCAACACCCTGGACGTCACCTTGATCGACCGAAAGGTGGGGGCCTGCAGCCGTTACAGCGGCTGCTCACACCACGAGCACTTGGCAATCAACATTTCTCGAGAGTACCTTGAGCAACGAGTGCCCAGCGGCATGAGCTTCCAGATCAGCGGAAAAGGTGGCAAGGAGGTGTTTTTCGTACCAGGTTTCCACATCGCTGGATTCCTGGCCAGCACCCAAAAATAGCCCGCCGCTGCGCTGGACAGCCACCACGGAGGTGGCTTTTTTTGCTCGGTCCACATTAGTCGGACTGTTGTATTTGAGCAAATTCGCACCTTCATATTAGTCGGACTTGACTTAAATGTTTGAGTCCGACTAATATTCCTCCACGGCCAACAACAGGCCAAGGAGAACACCGTGCAGACCAGCCAGCCGGCGCGCAGCTACCGCGCCACCTACCACCACAAGGACCAGAACGGCCACCCCGTGGCCAGCGAAACTGGCGTGCTGCCCAGCATCCAGCTGCAGGCGCCCAACGCCGAAGCGGCCGCGCTGCTGGCCGGCGCCATCACCGGCTGCGTGATCGCCCAGGTCGAGCGCCTGGAAAGCGCCGACGCCACCGAATGCGAGGTGGCCGCATGACCACACCCGCCCTGCTCACCATCGTGGTGACCCACCGCCGCCGCGGGCGTCACCCGGTTCGCATCGTCGGGCTGTTCGCCAGCACGGCCGAGGCCATCGCCAATCACCTGGACACGCTGGCCCGCGCCGGCGCCACGGAGGCGGGCCGCATCAGCGCCCGGGTGCTGGCATGAGCGCCACCGTCACCCCCATCCACGCCCGCCGCACCAGCGAGGGCACCGTCAGCGCGCAGCGGCTGCAGGGCCTGCGGCCGTGGGAGGCGCCCAGCAGCCGGCCGGCGCCGCTGGACGGGCTGGACCTGCACCGCGTGCACCACGTGGACACGCACGACCTGGGCCATGGCGACGGGGTGTCGGTGGGTGGCACGTGCCTGCCGCCGCCGTCTTCTTCTGCGCGGCGGGTCGACATTGACCTGCAGCGCCTGGGCCGGGGCGAAGACGTGCACCCGGATGAGCGCGACCCGGCGGCGCGCGCGCTGTTCTGGCGTCTGTACATGGGCGCCATGGTGGCCGGTCTGTCGCTGGTGGCCTGGGGCGCCTGGCAGTTGCTGGCCGCAGGGGGTTGATGCCATGGGCACAGCCATCACCACCAGCACCACGGCCGCCGCCATGGCCAGCAAGGGGCCGCTGCCGCCCGTGACCGAAGCGCACCGCCGCGCGGCGTTCACGTTGCTGAGCTGGCCGGACTGCAGCTTTGAAGCCGCCATGGCCAACCCGCTGCGGCGCCGCCTGATCGAGTGCTGCGCGGCCGACCTGCGCAACCGCGAGGCGCAGCGCGCCCAGCGCGTGGCCCGGCGCGGCAGCGCCTACCGCCACACCACCACGGACGTGAAGCGCGCTGCGGCGGGCGACTTTGACGACTGATCACCACCCCACCACTCATATCACCACCACCCGGAGAACCACACATGCGCGTTTACCTGAGCGGCCCCATGACGGGCATCGAAGACAACAACTTCCCCGAGTTCCACAAGTGGGCCGAAGTGCTGAGGTCCAGCGGCCTTGACGTCGTCAGTCCGGCAGAGATCCAGGAAGCCGGCACCTGGGAACTGTGCCTGCGCTCCGACCTGCGCGAGTTGTGCACCTGCGACGCGATCGCTCTCATGCCCGGATGGGAGAACAGCAAGGGCGCCAACCTGGAGTTGCACGTTGCACACCGCCTTGGCATGCAGGTGATGCACCTGCCGCTTCAGTTTGACCTGGTCACACACCTGCACCGCCAGCGCGCCTTCAGCCTACGCACTTTCGGCCCCGGCGATCGCACTGACGGCGTGTGCGACCACATCCGAAAAGAACTGCTGGAGGTGCAAGACGACGCGGGCGCAGGCCTTCCCACGCTGGACGAGTGGGTTGACGTGATCATCCTCGGCTTCGATGGCGCATGGCGCTCTGGTGCAACGCCTGAGCAGATCGTCCGGGCCATCGAGCGCAAACAGGACAAGAACGAGGGCCGCAAGTGGCCGGACTGGCGCACCCAGGACCCTGGCAAGGCCATCGAACACGACCGCACCGCCGACGTGAATGCCTGACCACACACACCACCATGAGCAACGCATACCGCCCCCGCACCGGATCGCTGGCCGAGCAGGTCATCAACCACCTCCGCGCCAACCCGGGCGCCGAGCTGACCAGCAAAGACATCGCCACAAAGTTCAACGCCTCGCGCAACAGCGTGTTCGCCAACCTGGAAACGGCCGTGCACCGTGGCGCCCTCACCATGACGCGCAACGACGATCTGGAATACGTCTACCGCGCCGGCGGCGGCCGTTCCAGCCACCCCGCGCCCGTCGCGCCGGTGTGGCCGCCCATTCCTGGCAAAGCCACCACCCCCAGCGACACCAGCGAAGCGGCCAGCAGCGACACCGGTACCGCCCCCACCGTCAAGTCACAGCGCGGCACCGCGCAGGCCCAGGTGTCCGTCACCGCGGCCGAGATCGAGGCGCTGGAGGTGGAAACCGGCATCCCCATCGGCACCCAGGGCCGCACCGTAGACAAGTGGGCGCCCCTGTTCAACAAGCTGACCACACCGGGCACGTCTGTGCGCTTTCCCGCGCGCTGGAAGAGCGCCGTGGCCGCCCAGGCCACCAAGCGCAACCGCCAGGCCAAGGCCGCCGGCTACGGCACCGAATACAAGGTGCGCATCATCAGCGCCGAGCATGCGCGCGTGTGGAGGATTGCATGACCACCCCCGACACCTTTGCGCACATCCCGCTGGCGCGGATGCTCTCGGCCAGTTCGTGCAGCTTGACCGGGTTGAAGTGCTTGCGCGGGTTGGTGCGGCTGGCGACGATGTGCGCCAGCGGGATGTGCGCAAAGGTGTCGGGGGTGGTCATGCAATCCTCCACACGCGCGCATGCTCGGCGCTGATGATGCGCACCTTGTATTCGGTGCCGTAGCCGGCGG
>Ga0075012_10001684_pt1 | contig 22230 bp, 13 predicted proteins | sample All_14_2_FD_71474 | JGI IMG/M metagenome (GOLD analysis project Ga0075012, IMG submission 71474) | Freshwater microbial communities in response to fracking from Pennsylvania, USA - Allegheny Zone_MetaG_DW_15 | ecosystem: Environmental > Aquatic > Deep subsurface > Groundwater > Drilled...
GTTGGCGTTGTCGGAGTTCTGCTTCACGGAAGCGGCCATCTGCTGCAGCGAGGCGGTGGTTTCTTCCACGCTGGCGGCTTGTTCGGAGGCCGATTGCGACAGCGATTGCGAGGTGCTCGACACCTGGCCCGCTGCGGCGGTGAGTGCCTCGGCGGCACCGTTGACGTCGGAGATGGTGCGCACCAATTGCTCGCTCATGCGATTCACGTCGTTTTGCAGCTGGGCAAAGATGCCTTCGAAGTTGCCGTCGAGCTGGCGGGTGAGGTCGCCCTCGGCCACGCGGTTCACGGCGGCGCTCACTTCATTGAGTGTGCACTCGGTGGTGCCGAGCAGGCCGTTCATGTGGTCGCCCAGCATCTTGAAGAAGCCCTCGCTGTGCGCCACGTCCACGCGGCGGCTGAAGTCGCCACGGCTGGCGGCTTGCACCACGGTGGTCACATCCTCTTCGGCGGCCACTTCGGCGGTGCGGTCGATCCACTCCAGCACGGCACCGGCGCGGGCGCCCTGGCTGTCGTTGATCGGGCTGGCGGTGAGGCGGATCGTGCGGCCGCCAAACTTCCACTGCGCGCTGTGCGATTTGGTCAGGCCCGCCACGATGTTGCGCTGATGGGCGGGGTTCTTGTGGAAGATGTCGAAGTTGGCACCGATGATCTTGCTGGGTTCGGCGCTGAAGTTCGGCAGCACCGTGCGCAGGTCGGGCTCGATCTTCTTGAGCAGGCCGAGCACCGAGTGGTTGGCGTAGCGGATCACGCCGTCGTTGGTGGCGATCATCACGGCGCTGGGCACGTTGTCCAGGGCCAGTCGGATGCGCAGGTTTTCAGAGGCCGCTTCGGCCGCTTGACGCAGCAGGCCTCGCACCGTCTCGATGGTGTCGTTGATGAAGGCCTTCTTGCCGGGCAACTGCTCCAGCGGCGCTTCATAGTTGCCACGGCCGAACTCGCCCACCACCCCCATGGCCATCTTTTTCACGGCGATGTGGGCGCCGACCATGTCGTTCACGCCCTGCGCCACGAGGCGGAAGTCGCCCTGGAACTTCTGCGAGTCGATCACCACGTCGATGTCGCCGGCCTCATGCTCCTGCGACATGTGGTGCATCTCCTGCATCAGCGCCTGCAGCGTCTGGCGCACGGCCTCCAGCGCGCGGGCCGTGCTGGCAAACTCGTCCACGCCTGACAGGTGGGCTGGCACATCAAGTCGCCCTTCTGCCAGCGCCTGGCTGGTGGCGTCCACCATGCTGGCCGAGCGTCCGATGGCGCGGGCTACGCCCACGTAGAGGTACAGCGACAGCAGCGCGCCCAGCGCTGCCAGCGCTGCCATCGTGTTGCGTTCGCGTGTCAGGTTGGCCAAGCGCTCGTTGAGCAGATCGCCCAGGCGCTTGACCGCGGCGTCGTGGAATGTGTTGATCTTGTCCAGCGCCTGACTGCCCGCTGCGAACACGGCTGTGGGCGTGGCGTCGCCCTTGGTGCCGGCAGCAAGCGCCTGCACGTGCTGGATGTAGTCGGATGCGGCGGCCTGAGCCTCCTTCCAGCCCGCAGGCACGGCTTCGCCGGTGCGCTGAAGGGCTTCAATCCTGCGCTGCAGGTTGGTGATGGCCGTCTCCTGGTTGCGCATCACCACGGCCAGCCGCACCCGGTCGTCGTCGCTCCAGTTGCCGCGCACGGTGGCGGCAGCCGCTACGCCGCGCAATTGCGCCACGGCTTCGTCGTACTGAGGCAGGCGCTCAAACGCCAGGTCCATCAGCATGTAGGTGGGTGCTTCCGGATCGAGCAGCAGGCCGCTTTTCTCAGCCACCAACGTGACCAGGCCCTGCAAACGGTTCACCAGCGCGTTGTGCTGCTTGAACCCCTCGGCGCCCGGCGTGCGGTGTTCGGCGATGGCACGGGCATCGGCGCGCAGGTTCGCCCATTCGCTTGTGATGTCCATGCCGGAGGCATGTAACGCTGCATCCACCGCGTCGGTCGACTTCAGGATGGTGGCTGCACTGCTGCTGCGTTGCGATTCGGCGCTGCTCACGCCGGCATCGACCATGGCACCCAGGCCGCGATGGTCTTGCAGGGCGCGGCCGAGGTCGAGCAGGGCATGCGCGGTGGGAATGGCTGCGTCTTCGCCCTGGGTGTAGGCAATGTCCGTGTTCTCTTTCAAGATCATGCGGCTGGTGAGCACGGCGAGCGGCACAAAGAGCACCAGCGCCACAAGCCCCACCTTGTTGTTCAGCTGCAGGCGGCCCAAAACGGGCGCGATGGGCGCGATGACGAGGTCGATCCAATGCCGCTTGCCGCGGGTGTGCGGCGTGCTGCTCGAAGTGGCTGAATGGCTCATGGCGTTCTCGCTGACGGTGGGGGCGACGGGTTGAAACAGGGACTTGAAATCAGGGTGGCTCAACGTGTGAGCCCGGTGGCCGGTGCGTGGTGGCCGGGCACGGTCTGTCGTGTGGCCTGATCGAGCAGGGCCGGGATGTCCAGGATCAGGGCGACTTCGCCGCTGCCCAGGATGGTGGAGCCGGCCAGGCCGCGAATGTGCTGGAACACCTGTCCCAGCGGTTTGATCACGGTCTGGTGTTCGCCGAGCAGGCGGTCGACGACCAGGCCCACGCGATGCTGGCCGTCGCGCACCAACACCAGGCTGCGGCGCCCGGCCTGGATGGTGGGTTCATGGCGGTAGAAGCGGCCCAGGTCCAGGTAGGGCAGCACTTCGCCGCGCAGATCAAAGTAGCCGGTCACTTGGTCAGGCTGGGCCACGCATTCGGGCGGCACGGCCAGGCATTCGGCCACCAGTTCCAGCGGCATCACGTAGCTCACGCCACCCACGTTGGTGAGGAAGCCATCGATGATGGCCAGCGTGAGCGGCAGGCGGATCTGCATCGTCGCGCCACGGCCGGGCTGGCTGGCGATGCCGATCTGGCCGCGCAGCGATTCGATGTTGCGCTTGACCACATCCATGCCCACGCCGCGGCCCGACAGGTTGGTCACCTGGTCGGCGGTGGAGAAGCCCGGGGCGAAGATGAGCTGGTAGATCTCTTCATCGGCCAGTTGGGCATCGGCGCTGATCAGTGAGCGCTCGACGGCCTTGGCAAAAATGCGGTCGCGGTTGAGGCCGCGGCCATCGTCGCTGACCTCGATCACCACCGCACCGGATTCGTGATACGCATGCAGGGCCAGGTGGCCTTGGGCTGATTTGCCGGCAGACAGGCGCTGCTCGGGCGTCTCCAGACCGTGGTCGAGGCTGTTGCGCACCAGGTGCATCAACGGGTCGGCGATGGTCTCGACCATCGATTTGTCGAGCTCGGTGTCGCCGCCGGTGATCTGCAGCTCCACTTCCTTGCCCAGCTGCTTGCTCACATCGCGCACGACGCGGTTGAAGCGGCTGAAGGTTTCGCCGATGGGCACCATGCGCAGGCCCAGCGCGCCGTCGCGGGCGGCCTGCACCAGGTCGTGGATGCGCAACGCAGCTTCGGCGAAGCGGGGGGACTGTTCGGTCTGCGCCACCAGTTGGGCACCGGAGCCGGCGATCACCAATTCGCCGATCAGGTCGATCAACTGATCGAGCTTGTCGGCGCGCACGCGGATGAAGCGGGTGTCTTCGCCGCCTGCGGCGCGGCGATCGGTTTTGCCGGCGCGGCGTTCGGGTTCGTTGTTGCGCCGGTCGGGTTCGGCCTCTTCGCGACGTTCGATGAACGGCTTCTCGTTCGGGCCGGCCAGCACCTGCCAGTGCGCCAGCAGCGCGTCGCGGCTGGCGGTGTCGGTGCAGCGGGCGGTCAGCAGTTGTTCGTAGGCTTCGCTGGGCGCGTCGGGGGCGAGGATCTGCAGGTCACAGTCGTCGCGCAGGAATTCAAAGACTTGCTCGATGGCCTGGCGATCGGCGCCGGTGGCCAGGCGGATCTCGAAGCCCAGGCTGCAGCTTTCGGGGTCGAGGCCTTCCAGCGCGGGCACCAGCTCATCAACGGTGCGGATGCCGCGCACCTCGCCCACCGTGTCGAGGTAGCGGATGAACGACATCGGGTCGAGCCCGTTGCGCAGCGCATCGATGCCCATGCGCAGCGACAGGTGCCACACGGCCAGTTCGTTGACGGTGTCTGCCGCCGCTTTGGCGCTCGGGGTGGCGGGGGCGACTGCTGTAGCGCCGCCAGGGGCTTGCCGCAGCGCGCGCAGCTGGTCGCCCAGCGTGGCGCTGTGTTCGGCCAAGGCCGGGTCAGGCTCGCCGGGGCCGAGGTCGTCGAGCAGGTGTTCCATCTGATCGCGGCTGGCCAGCAGCAGGGCGATCGCGGCTTCGTTCAGGCTCAGGTCACCCGAGCGGGTGGCGTCGAGCACGCTTTCCACCTCGTGCGTGAACTTCACCACCGCGTCGAAGCCAAAGATGCCGGCCGTGCCCTTGATGGTGTGGGCAGCGCGGAAGGCACTGTTGACGGCTTCGCTGTCGGCAGGGTCTTGCTCCATGGTGAGCAGGGCCTGCTCGAACTGCGCGAGCAGCTCCACGGCCTCTTCCATGAAACCCTCGCGTGCCGCGGCGAGGATCTCTGCGTCTTCGTCGTCGTTGAACAGCGCCGTCATGGGGCTTGCCTCAGGCAGTCAGAAGGTGGTCCAGGCCGTAACGCTGCAGGCTGCTGCGCACGGCCGGGCTGGCGGGGTCGATCACGAGGGGCGCGCCTTGGGCCTGGGCGCTGCGGCGCGCGGCCAGCAGCAGTTGCACGCCGGCCGAATCGCATTCGGTCACGGCGCCCAGATCCCAATGCAGTTGGCCCGTGGCCAGTGCATCGCGCAGCTGCTCATGCAACGCCGCGGCTTGCGCGATCGTCCATTCGCCGCCGAGGGCCAAGGGGCTGGTTCCCATGATCGTGCTTCGCTCAGGGGCACAGGCGCGAGACGGCGTCCACCAGCTGCGAGGGCTGGAAGGGCTTGGTGATCCAGGCGCGCACGCCGGCCGCCTTGCCCTCGGCCTTCTTCGACTCTTGCGACTCGGTGGTCAGCATGATGATGGGCGTGAACTTGTGCGTGGGGCTGGTCTTCACGTGGCGCGCGAAGCTCAGGCCATCCATGCGCGGCATGTTCACGTCGCACACGATCAGGTTGGGCTTGTTGGTGTTCAGCTTGTCGGCGGCGTCCTGGCCGTCCACCGCTTCAAGCACGTCGTAGCCGGCCTTCTTCAAGGCCAGCTTCACAACCGTGCGAAAGCTGCTGGAATCGTCCACCACCATGATGGTCTTGCTCATGAGATCACCTCTCGTACTACTGCTGGGAAAAAACAATCAAACGGAATGAAGGGGAATCAAAAGAACTCCACCGCGGCCTGCTTGTCGATGGCCACGGTGTTGTGATGGCTGCTGCGCTGCTCTTCCATCGTGTAGCTGCGCTCCAGGCGGTCCAGCCACTGCGTCGGGATGTGCGCCAGGGGGTCATGTGCGCCATCAAGCCATTGGCCCAGGCGCTTCATGTCGTCGGTCACCGCGGCCAGCATCTGCGAGAGGCGGTCCTGCGATTGCAGGCTGACCATGATCTTTTCCAGGTCGTCCTGCACCGTGCGGCTGCTTTCCTGTAGCGCGCGCGACGCACGCACGAACTCGCCGGTGGACTTGAGCAACGCCCGCATCACGTGGCGGGCGTTTTCTTCGGCCTGCAGCGTGATCTCGTCGTCTTCGGTGTCGTGCTTGCGCACGGCTTTGGACAGGCCGTGGATGCGGGCCGTCATGGCATCCACATGGTCACCCAGGCGAATGCCGGCCTGGCGTGACTGGGCGGCCAGGCGGCGCACTTCGCTGGCCACCACGGCAAAGCCTTCACCGCTGCCGCTGGCGCGGGTGGCTTCCACCGAGGCATTCAGTGCCAGCAGGTGGGTGGCCCGGCTGATGCTCTGCACCTCGCGGGCGAGCACGGCCATTTCCTGCAGCGTGCCCTCCAGGGCCTGCACGCCATCGAACATCTGGTCTTTCAGAGCGACGGCCAGGCGGGTGGTGCTGAGCAGGGTATCGAGTTCGGGCTGGTGGCGGGCGATCAGCTCATCGAGCGTGCCCGGCTGGATGCCCACGGTGGAGGCATGCTGGCCCACCGAGCTGTCCAGATGATCCACCACGCTGGCGAAGCTTTCGAGCAATTGCTGGGAGCTGCCTTCGGCGTGCTCGCGGGCCGCTTCGATGTTGCGCTCCCAGATGGGCACCACGGTACGGGGCAACCTCAGATGGGGTTCTTGGCTGGGGCCGGCGGGGAGGCGCGCAGTGCGCGCTGTCGGGGTGAGCAGTCCGGCGGCCACACTGGCCAGCAGGGCCCAGACCAGCGCAGCCGGCCAGCCCGCCAGTTGCAGGGCGGCGATGGCGCCCGAGGCGCCAATCAACCCCGTCCAGAACGGTTGCCAGGCGAATTTGAGGGATCGTGCCTTGGCTGTGGGCGACGACGAGCCGGCACCGGGATCAGACGCGGTGTTGGACAGGCTCAGCGATTCGTTGGACATACAGCGGGGGCTCCCTGAGAGAGACGTGTCACCGCGATGGGGATGCGGTGGTTTCTCATTTCAGTTGCGTACTGTGCGTGTCCGCGGCCACACGAATGGGGGGATGAGCAGGGAGATCAGCTCCTTATTGCGCTGATCAGTGCGAGGGCAGTTTTCTTACGATGGCCGTAGAGCCCTCAGGCCAGAAGCATCGGAGCGAGGGGGACACAGGAAGGAACTGTTCATGCCAACACCTGACACGCGGGCCAGCGAGCTTGCCGCCCATGGGGAGACGCCCTGGCAACGCTGGCGTGCCCAATGGGCGGACAGGATTCAGGCCACGCGCTACCACGGTGTGTGGACGCCCGGCATCCGTTGGCTGCGCAACAAGACGCTGCCGGTGAAGGCGTTTGCCGTGCTGGCTTGCACGTTGCTGCCGTCACTCTTGCTGATTTCGGATGTGGCCAGCCATCGGTGGGGGCAGTGGCAGGGCCATCTGCACGCATCGAGCAGCCTGCAGCGATTTGAGGAAGCCGCCCATCTGTCGGGGGCCGTGCACCGGGTGGCTCGCGGGATGTTCATACAAGAGCGCGGCGGCGATCAGGCCGCCGCGGGCGCGGCGTTGAAAGCCGAAAACCTCGCGTTTGATCAATTGCAGACGGCTTTGGGTGAGGTCATCGCCAGCGATGCTGGGCTGGCCTCTACCTGGCAGCTGTTGTTGCAGCGTCGCACGGTTTTTCTGGCCCACAGAGATGACACGCGCGCACCTCCCCCGGGGCAGTTGTCTGAGCGCTTCATCGCTTTGCAAGCCTATGTGGACGTGTTGGGGCAATTACGCCGCCAGCTTTTGCAGGGCTGGGAGGACCAGGACGAAACCAGCCACGACATGGCGGCCCTGCGCACCGGTGTTCTGGCGTTGATGCCAGACCTCTGGGATCGCCTCTACCCGCTGACCGGATTTGCACTGCGCACATTTGACGATCCCGACCGCGCCCAGCGGGTACGTGCCATTGCCGAGCAACTGGGGGCGGTGCGCCAATCGTTGCAGGCCGCACGCCCCGCGATTGATCGGGTGCGACAGACCAATGCGGTGGATGTTGCGTTGCTCGACGAATCGCTGCGCCACATCGAAAGCCATCTGGGGGCCGTTGGTCGCCTGGTGGATGTGTACCTGGCGCATCCGCAGGCCGATGCGGGCTCGCAGGCTGCGTTGGAGCGCCCCGAAGTGATGATGGAAGGCGGCGATCGCGCCGCCGCCGCCGCCGAGCGGTTATTCGACGCCGGGGCGGCCTCGGCAACGGAAGCACTGCGCGCTGAAGAGGCGACGCACCATGGCCGGCTGCGTTGGTTGGCGCTGTTGGTCACGCTGAGCATGCTGGTGGGCGCCTATGTGCTGGTGTGCGTCTACAAGGTCACCGCCGGGGGGCTGCGCACGTTGTGCCGGCACCTTGAAGAGCTGGGCAAGGGCAACTTGTCGATCCGACCGCAGGGCTGGGGCACCGATGAAGTGGGGCGTGCGCTCAATGCCTTGGGCACCTCGGCCGCCCAGATGTCGCAGTTGTTTGAAGCCGTCTCGCAGGGGGTCACGGCCGTGTCGCATGCTTCGCGCGAGGTGGCCGATGGCAATGCCGGGTTGTCGGGCCGTACAGGCGATATTCGCCACGCCATTGGTGACGTGGCCGTGCGAGCCGATGCCTTTTCTGGCGCGATGGACCGCTGCGCGGGTCAGGTGGGTGAAGCCGCCGGCCTGGTGCGCGACATGCAAGGCGATGCCCAGCGCAGCCGCAAGGCCATGCGCTCGCTGCGCCACCACATGCAGGGCCTGCAGAGCAAAAGCCGAGAGATCGAAAAGACCGTGGGCCTGGTGGAGAACGTGGCCTATCAGACCAAGCTGCTGTCCATCAACGCTTCGGTAGAGGCGGCCCGCGCGGGCGTGGCCGGCAAGGGCTTTGCCGTGGTGGCCCAGGAAGTGCGGGCACTGGCGCAGCGCAGTGAAGATGCCGCTCGGCGCATTCACACCATCGTCAGCGCGTCGGTGCGCGAGATCGAAGAAGGCCATCTGGTGGCCGAGCGCGCCAACGCCGCCGTGGCCAGCACCGACCGCCGCATTGAATCCATCCACCTGCTCATGAGCGAGATCGTGACGCTCACCCAGGATGGCCGCAGCGGCTCGCAGGCGGTGCTGGACATCACGCGCCAAGTGGAAGAGTCGGCCAGCGGCAACGCCAAGCTGGTGGATCAGCTCTCCGATGCGTCGGCCGCACTGCGCTCACAGGGCGACACCCTGAAGCGCTCGGTGCAGCACTTTGTCTTTGGTTGAAGGGAGGGCCTCGTGAAGTTCGGCCTGAGTCTTTCGCAGTTTCGTAGTCCGGGTATCAGGCTGATGCAGCGCTGGCGCCTGGCCACCAAGATCACGGTGTTGATCGCCGTGATGATCGTGCCGCTGCTGGTGCTGCAGTGGTTGGCCGTGCGGCAATCGCTCGATCAGCGCGAATTCGCGCAACGGGAGCAGGCCGGAGCCTTGCTGGTGCGCGACCTGGCCGTCACGATGGGGCAGATCCATGCTTGGCATGAGCTGTCAGATGTTGCGGCGGACACGGCCAGTAGCAGCCATCGCCAGGCCGTGGGCCAGACGCTGAAGGCCGCTGTGGACGCCCTGGACAAGCAGGTGGCCGCCACCGATGCCTTCGAATTCGCCAAGCCCTGGAGCGTGCAGCGCGATCGCCTGCGCGCGCTGGGAGACCGCCAGGTCGAGCCCGGTGCGGCATTGGATGCCGAGGTGGCCGATCGGTTGGCCGGCTTGCATCAGCTCATCAACATCGCCGCCGAACGCTCAGGCCTGCTCTTCGACCCTGAGCCGCTGACCTACTTTCTGATGGATCTCAGCAGTGAGCGTCTGCCGGCCATGATGAGCAGCCTGGCTGAGGTGTCCTGGGCGGCGCGGCAGGACGGGCCCCACCGGGCCCAGTTGCCGGCGCTGGCTGATCAACTGCAGACCCACGTGTCCCAGGCAAAGGACCGCATGGATGCCGCTGTGCGTGCCGGCGGCAGAGCCCCGGCCAGCTGGGAGACCGCGCTGGCAGCGGCCACGACGCTGGCTCGGCAGGCGCGTGAGCTGGGGGCTGCACCGCTGCTGGCGGGTGAGCCCGGGCTCGCCGAAGGCGCTGAATCCACCGCTGTGGACGCCGTGACCAAAGACTCGGCTTTGCTGGGTGTGGGCGCCGCCCGCGAAGCGCTGTTGTTGGCACAGCAGGACGTGGTGTCGCGGCTGAGCCTGCTGCTGGTGGAGCGTGTACGCCAGAGCCAGTTGCAATTCATGGGGTCGCTGGCGTTGAGCCTGGCCGGTTTGCTGGTGATATTGTACCTGGCGCGCTGCTTTTATCTCAGCTTTGAAGGCGCGGTGAGCGCGGTCTCGCGGGCGGTGCGGGCCATCACGGCGGGCAACCTCGCGGTGCATGTGTCGGTGCCGGGCGAAGACGAATTGGCCCACACCGGCAGTGAGTTGGAAACGATGGCTGAGCAGCTGTCATCCATGGTGTCAGACATCCGCTCGACCGCCGTTCGGGTGGGGCAGGCCGGTGCGCGCGTGGCCGAAGACGGTCGGTCTCTGGCCGAGCGCACCGAATCACAGGCCGCGAGCCTGCGCCAATCGCTGGCCAGCGTGCAGCATCTGACCTCCGCCGTGGCAGCCAATGCCCAAGCCGCGAACCGGCTCAATGTGCTGACCAACGGCCTGCGTGAGCGCAGCGAAGAAAGTGTGGGGCTGATGCGGGATACGGTGGGCTCGATCCATGCGCTGGAAGAGCGCACCCGCCGCGTAGCCGAGATCAACCGGGTGATCGACGACATCGCCTTCCAGACCAACCTGCTGGCGCTGAACGCCTCGGTGGAAGCGGCCCGGGCCGGCGAAAGCGGCAAGGGCTTTGCGGTGGTGGCGTCCGAAGTGCGGCAGCTGGCGCAGCGCTGTGCCGAGGCGGCCAGCGAGATCCGCTCACTGATCGAGCAGACCACCGAGCAGGTGGATGAAGTCACCTCCCGTGTGGAAGGGGTGAGCAGCACGCTGTCCGGGATGGTGCAGGGGGTGGGCGAGGTCTCCACCCAGCTCAGCGTGATTGCCGATGCCAGCGATCAACAAAGCCGCGGTCTTGACGAGGTGGCGCTGGCAGTGGCCAGCCTCGACGTGATCACGCACCAGAACGCAGAGGCCGTGAGCCGCTCGACGGAAGCGTCGGCCGGATTGGTGGAACAGGCCCAGGCGCTGCAGACCTCTGTGGCGTCGATCCGCCTGCGCCAAGGCAGTGCTGATGAAGCGCAGGCGTTGGTGAAGCGTGCGATCGAACGTCTGCATGGAGCGGGCTGGCAGCAGGCCGCGCGTGAATTCAATGCGCCGCGCAACAGCTACGTCGATCGCGACCTTTACATCTTTGTGCTCGATCGTGCAGGCCGCTACCACGTGCACAGCGCCAAGCCCGATCTGGTGGGACAGACCGTCTACCAAACCCAGGTGCTCGACCCAGGGGCCTTCATGGCACGCGCCGTTGAACAGGTGACCCAGGGCCCAGGCTGGGTGGATTACATCGCGCAGCACCCGGTGTCGGGCGAGCCCATGCCCAAGGCCTCCTACATGGTGCCCATCGATGACGATGTGTTCATCGGCTGCGGCGTGTATCGCACGGTCGATGTGGTGGATGATGGACGTGCCGACAAGGCAACGCGGCCGGTGCCGCGGGTGGTGTCGAAGCCTGTGGCGGCTTGACGCGCATCGGCCGTGCGCCGAGGCGTCCGCAAAAAGGCCACCGCACGCGGTGGCCTTTTTGCTGGTGGCGAGGGCAGGCTCAGTGTGCCGCGTCGTCGCTGTAGGCACTCATCGGCGCGCAGCTGCAGAACAGGTTGCGGTCGCCATGCACGTTGTCCACCCGGCCCACGGGTGACCAGTACTTGTCGCGTCGCAGGCTGGCCAGCGGGTAGGCGGCCACCTCGCGCGAGTAGGCATGGGCCCAGTCGCTCACCAGCAGGCTGGCGGCGGTGTGCGGGGCGTGCTTGAGCGGGTTGTCGTCGCGCGGCCAGGTGCCGGCTGCCACCTGATCGATCTCGGCGCGGATGGCGATCATCGCGTCGCAGAAGCGGTCGAGCTCGGCCTTCGATTCACTCTCGGTGGGCTCCACCATCAGCGTGCCGGGCACGGGGAAGCTCAGCGTGGGGGCGTGGAAGCCGTAGTCGATCAAACGCTTGGCCACGTCTTCAGCGCTGATGCCCGAGGTGTCTTTCAGCGGGCGCAGGTCAAGGATGCACTCGTGCGCCACGCCGCCGCCGGCCACGCCTTCGATGCCGCCGCTGAAGTGGATGTCGTAGTACGGCGCCAGGCGCGCTGCCACGTAGTTGGCGTTGAGGATGGCCACTTCGGTGGCAGCCTTCAGGCCGGCGGCGCCCATCATGCGCATGTACATCCAGCTGATGGGCAGCACCGCGGCGTTGCCCAGCGGGGCAGCGGAGACGGCGCCGATGGCCTGCGGGCTGTGCTCGTCAATCACATGACCGGGCAGGAACGGCACCAGGTCATCGACCACGCACACCGGGCCCACGCCGGGGCCGCCGCCGCCGTGCGGGATGCAGAAGGTCTTGTGCAAGTTGAGGTGGCTCACATCGCCGCCAAACTCGCCCGGCGCGGCCAGGCCCACCAGCGCGTTCATGTTGGCGCCGTCGATGTAGACGCGCCCGCCGTGCTGGTGCACCAAGGCGCAGAGTTCCTTCACCCGCGGCTCGAACACGCCGTAGGTGGAAGGGTAGGTGATCATGATGCAGGCCAGCTGGGCGCTGTGCTGCTCGCACTTGGCTTGCAGGTCGGCCAGGTCAACGTTGCCTGAGGCATCGCACTTCACCGGCACCACCTGCAGCCCCACCATCTGCGCCGAGGCTGGGTTGGTGCCATGGGCTGATTCGGGGATCAGGCAGATGTTGCGATGCGCCTCACCGCGCGAGGCATGCCGGGCGCGGATCACCAGCAGGCCGGCGTATTCGCCCTGCGAGCCGGCATTGGGCTGCAGGCTGATGCCGGCGTAGCCGGTGGCCTGCGACAGCCAGCCGGTGAGCTGTTGATTGAGCAGCGTGTAGCCGGCGCGTTGCGCAGCCGGGGCAAACGGATGCACCTGCGCGAACTCGGGCCAGGTGATGGGGATCATCTCGGCCGTGGCGTTGAGCTTCATGGTGCACGAGCCCAGCGGGATCATGGTGCGGTCCAGCGCCAGATCGCGGTCGGCCAGGCGGCGCAGGTAGCGCAGCATATCGGTCTCGCTGTGGTACGTGTTGAAGACCGGGTGCGTGAGGTAGGCGCTGGTGCGGCGCAGGGGCTTGGGGATCAGCGTGTCGATGGCCTCGCCCGCGATGGCATCGACGGTGGGCAGCACCTGGCCATCGCGGGCGAAGATGGTCCACAGCAGGGCGATGTCGTCGCGGGTGGTGGTCTCGTCAAGCGAGATGCACAGGTACTCGTCCCAGGCGCGGCGCAGGTTCACACCATGGGCCAGGGCGCGGGCCAGCAGGCGGTCGGTGGCTTCGCCGGTGTGGAAGCTGAGGGTGTCGAAGGTGCCGCGCTCAAGATGGTGCGAGCGGTCGCTGCCCCAACCCAGTTGCGCCAGGCCCTGGGCCAGGATGGCGGTGTAGGTGGCCACGCGCTCGGCAATGCGCTTCAGGCCCTGGGGCCCGTGGTAGACGGCGTACATGCTGGCCACCACGGCCGGCAGCACCTGGGCTGTGCAGATGTTGGAGGTTGCCTTCTCGCGGCGGATGTGTTGTTCGCGGGTTTGCAGCGCGAGGCGCATGGCGGGCGCGCCGTTGCTGTCGATGCTCACGCCCACCAGGCGGCCGGGCATCGAGCGTTTGAATTCGTCACGACAGGCCAGGTAGGCGGCGTGCGGGCCACCGGCGCCCATGGGCATGCCGAAGCGCTGGGTGCTGCCGATGGCGATGTCGGCGCCAAATTCGCCGGGTGGCTTGAGCAGCGTGAGCGCCAGCGGATCGGCCGCCACGATGAAGGCGGCCTGCTTGGCATGCACGGCGTCGGCATCGGCCTGCCAGTCATGCAGCCAGCCGCTGCTGGCGGGGTATTGCACGAAGGCGGCGTAAAAGTCGCCGGCCAGGGCCGCGGCCCATTCGTCGGGGGAATCGGCAATGGTGAGCTGCAGGCCCAGCGGCTCGGCGCGAGTCTTCAACACGGCGAGCGTTTGCGGATGCGTGTCGCCCGAGACCACCATCACATTGCTCTTGGCCTTGGCGATGCGGCGGGCCAGTGTCATGGCTTCGGCCGCGGCGGTGGCTTCGTCGAGCATCGAGCCGTTGGCGATGGGCAGGCCGGTGAGGTCAGCCACCATCGTTTGGAAGTTCAGCAGGGCTTCGAGGCGGCCTTGCGAGATCTCGGCCTGGTAGGGCGTGTAGGCGGTGTACCAGGCCGGGCTTTCCAGCACGTTGCGCAGGATGACGCCGGGTGTGTGGGTGCCGTGGTAGCCCTGGCCGATGAAGCTCTTGAACACCTGGTTCTGCTGCGCAATGGCCTTGAGCTCGGCCAGCGCCTCAGCTTCGCCCAGCGGGGCGGGCAGTGCCATGTCCTGCGAGCGGGCGATGCTGGGCGGCACCAGGGCCTGGATCAACGCCTCGCGGCTGGCGGCGCCGATGATGCTGAGCATCTGCTGCTCGTCGGTGGCATCAGGGCCGATGTGGCGCAGGGCAAAGGAAGGGTGTTCAAGCGCGGCAAGCGGTGTCATGGGTAACCTTTGGATGCGGGCCCGGCGCGTGGTCACGGGCGCATGGTGGTGGGGGCGGCGGCGGCCTACGCACCGCGGCGCCCCGGTCCCGGCCCTCCCCAGGGCGGGGAAGGCGTGGCGTGAGCCGGCGGGCTCACAAAAGCTCAGAGGGTCTTGAGCAGGGCGTCGTAGCCCGGGGCGTCCATCAGGGCGTCGAACTGGCCCACATCGGCCACCTTGACCTTGAAGAACCAGCCCGCGCCCAGCGGGTCGCTGTTGGCCAGCGACGGGTCATCGCGCAGCGCTTCGTTGACTTCAACGATCTCGCCGGTCACGGGCATGTACAGGTCGGCGGCGGCCTTGACGGATTCGACCACGCCGGCGACATCGCCCTGGTTGAAGGTGGTGCCCACGGCGGGCAGGTCGACAAAGACCACATCACCCAGCGCGTCCTGCGCATGCACGGTGATGCCCACCACGGCAGCGTCGGGGGTGTCGGTGTTGATCCACTCGTGTTCCGAGGTGAACTTGGTCGTCATGGAAACGGCTCCTGAAATCGGGGTAGGGAGAGTTGGTAAAGATGAAGGCTTGCCGGCGTTCAAGCCCGCAAGTATCGGTGCGGAGCGAAGGGCAGGGGGGTGACGCGCATCGGGTAGCGCTTGCCGCGCACCTCGGCGAACACCTCTGCGTGCGGCGCGGCATGGTTGCGCGGCAGGTACGCCATGGCGATGGGTTGCTGCACGGTGGGGCCCACGGTGCCGCTGGTGACGCGGCCCAGGCGGTGGCCGTGCGCATCAAACAGCTCGGCGCCTTCGCGCACCGGCGTGCGCTCCAGGCCCAGCAGGCCCACGCGTTGGCTGGGGGCACCCTGGGTGATCTGCCCAGCGATCACGTCGGCACCGGGGTAGCCGCCAGCACGGGCACCGCCGGGGCGGCGGGTCTTCTGGATCGACCAGGCCAGGCCGGCTTCCACCGGAGAGGTCTGCGGATCGATGTCATGGCCGTACAGGCACAGCCCGGCTTCCAGGCGCAGCGTGTCGCGTGCACCCAGGCCGGCGGGGGCCACCTGCGGCAGCGCCAGCAGGCTGCGCGCCAGGGCCACGGCGTGGCTGGCGGGCACCGAGATCTCGAAGCCGTCTTCGCCGGTGTAGCCCGAGCGGGTAACGAAGCAATCCGTGCCGGCCAGCGAGAACACACCGCCCTGCATGAAGCGCAGCGCCGCCACGCCGCCGTTCAGGTGCGCCAGGGCCTGCACGGCCTGCGGGCCTTGCAGCGCCAGCAGCGCCTGGTCGGGCAATGGGATCACCTGGCAGCGGTGGCCGATGTTCGTTTGCAGGTGCGCCAGGTCGGCCTGCTTGCAGCCGGCGTTCACCACCAGGAACAGGTCGTGCTCGCGACGGCACACCATGAGGTCGTCGAGGATGCCGCCGGACGCATTGGTGAACAGGGCGTAGCGCTGCTTGTGCAGGCCCAGCTCGACGATGTCGGCCGGCACCAGGCTTTCCAGCGCGGCGGCGGCGTCATCGCCCACCAGGCGGATCTGGCCCATGTGTGAGACATCAAACAGCGCCGCCGCGTTGCGGCACTGCGCATGCTCGGCCAGGATGCCCGCGGGGTAGCTCACCGGCATGGCATAGCCAGCGAAGGGCACCATCTTGGCGCCGAGTTCGAGGTGCAGTTCGTGCAGCGGGGTCTGCAGCAGGGCGGCAGCGGTCATGGTCTCTCCAGGCAAGACAGGAACAAGGCATCAGCGCCACCGTGGCCGGTGGCTCATCGTCTGAGCCTCGCTGTCCGCTTTACCTGAGAGATTGACAGCCGGGTGGTGTGAGCCACCGGGCCGCTTGCCCCTTCGGTGGATGACGTGGCGCGCTGCGGGGCAGGGCGTCCGTCACCTCTCTCCAGTGAGGTACGCCGCAATCCAATGACAACCATCGAATGACGAGGTGCAAGTCACGGTTGCGGCGTTTGCCAGTCCTTTTGCCTGAGCGTTCGAAGTGGCCGGCAAGCCGTCACCTCTGCGCCTTCGGCGGCCTGTCACGATGGTGCTGTGCAGGCTCTCTCCTAGCAGACACGAGTGTAGCTGACGCTTGACGTCAAGCAGCATCAAGCGGCCTCGAAGGAAGTCGTGAGGGCGCCTGTCATGGCGGCGCGTCTGGCCGCCGATCCCTGCGGGACAATCAAACCCATGTCCACGCCAGCCTCGTCGTTGTTCGTCCCGGCCCTGCGCGCCCCGTTGCTCGTCACCATGGGTGATGCCCTGGGCATCGGGCCGGAGATCCTCTGCAAGGCCTTCGTTGCCGGTGCCATGGGGGATGCCGTGGTGATCGGCGAGCCCGAGGTGCTGTTGCGTGCGATGCACCTGCTGCCTGTGGCGCAGCGGCGCCCCGTGGCTGCAATGACGGCACCTTTTGATCTGGCCGACGTGCCACCCGGCTGCCTGCCAGTGGTGCTGCCGCGCCGGCGCCATGCCGGGCTGCACGAGCTGCCCTGGGGGCAGGTGCGGGCCGAAGCGGGCGCGGCCGCCGCGGGCTGTATCGAAGATGCCGTGGCCTGGGTGCTGGATGATCGGCAGGGCGCCGCCATCGTGACCGCGCCGATCCACAAGGAAGCGTTGGCCGCTGCCGGCGTGCCCTTCCCGGGCCATACCGAGATGCTGGCGCACGCCTGCCAGCAGCGCGGCTACGCTGCCGATGAGCGCATGATGCTGGCCAACGACGAACTGCGCACCGTGCTGGTGAGCGTGCACTGCTCGCTGCGCCAGGCCATCGACCGCCTCAGCATCGAGGCGGTGCTCAGCACCTTGCGTATCACCCATCGCAGCGCACAGGCCTTCGGGCTGCCCACGCCGCGTATCGCCGTAGCCGGATTGAACCCGCATGCGGGCGAGGGCGGGCTGTTTGGGGATGAGGAGATCCAGTTGATCTCGCCGGCCATCGAGCTGGCCCGGCGGGAGGGTATCGACGCGCGCGGGCCCTATGCGCCCGACACGGTGTTCATGCGCGCCCGCCGGGGTGAATTTGACTTTGTGCTGGCGATGTACCACGACCAGGGTTTGATCCCGGTGAAGTACCTGGGCGTGGAGGAAGGGGTCAATGTGACGCTGGGCCTGCCGCTGGTGCGTACCAGCCCGGATCACGGCACCGCGTTCGACAAGGCGGGCCAAGGGGTGGCTGACCCGGCCAGCCTGGTGGCCGCGTTGCGCATGGCGCGCCGGTTGATTGGCCGTTGACCAGGGCGCCGGCGCTGGCGCCAGATCAGGTCAGGCAAGCGCCAGGTCGAGGGCGATGCCGGCAAACACGGCAAAGCCCAGCCAGTGGTTCTGCCTGAACGCCAGGAAGCAGCCGTCGCGCTCACGCTGGCGGATCAGCCGGTGGTGCCACACCACCTGGGCAGCAGCAGCGGCGATGCCGATCAGAAAGAGGCCCCGCAACCCTGCTGCCCAGCCCAGCGCGGCCCAGATGGCCAGGTACAGCAGGTAGAAGGCCATGATGCCGGCCACGTCGAAGCGGCCCAGCGTGATGGCTGAGGTCTTGATGCCGATCTTCAGATCATCCTCGCGGTCGACCATGGCGTATTCGGTGTCGTAGGCGATCACCCAGCACAGGTTGCCCAGCAGCAGCGCCCAGGCCTGCCAGGGCACCTCACCCCGCACGGCGGCGTAGGCCATCGGGATGCCGAAGCTGAAGGCCACGCCCAGCACCGCCTGGGGCATCGACACCAGCCGCTTGGCGTAGGGGTAGGCCAGGGCGATGGCCAGGGCAGCAAACGAGTAGCCGATGGTTAGCCCGTTGGTGCTGAGCACCAGCACGAAGGCCACCAGGGCCAGGCCGGCACCGTACAGTAGGGCTTGCTTGGCGCTTAGCCGGCCGCTGGTGACGGGGCGCTGGGCGGTGCGTTGCACATGGCGGTCGAAGTCGCGGTCGGCCACGTCGTTGACGCAGCACCCGGCACTGCGCATCAGTACCGTGCCGGCCGTGAAGACGATCAGCAGGTGCCAGCCCGGAAAGCCGCCCGCCGCCAGCCACAGCGCAGCCAGCGTGGGCCACAGCAGCAGCAGCCAGCCGGCCGGGCGGTTCCAGCGGATGAGGTCCAGGAACAGGTCGAGGCGATGGGGAGCGAGCGTGTTCACCCGTCGATTATCGGGTGCCGACCTGGGGTGGTTGTCGTGCGCCGAGCGGCGCGCGGGCTACTCCGTGGCTATTCGGTGATCGCCAGCGCGGCCCGTTTGGTGGCCGCGGCGGCGGTGGTGGCCGGGGACGAGGCGTACACGGTGGTGGCCAGTTGCGACAGCTCGGTGGTGCGCAGGCGGAAGTCGGCCGGCATCGCAGGCCGGTCACGCTCGGACCACATCGACACGAAGGCCAGCACCTGGTCGCCCGGGATCGGTTTGGAGACGAAGTAGCCCTGCACCAGGTTGCAGCCCTCGTTCTCCAGCACGGTCACCTGCGCTGGCTCCTCCACGCCTTCGGCCACAGTGGACATGCGCAGCGAGCTGGCCAGTGCCAGGATGTTGCGCACGATGGCGCGGGCATCGCGGCTGGTGAGCAGCTCGCGCACGAAGGCGCGGTCGATCTTGAGCGTGTCGAACGGGAAGCGGCGCAGGTAGGCCAGCGATGAGTAGCCGGTGCCGAAGTCGTCCAGCGCGATCTGCACGCCCAGTTTGCGCAGCGCGTGCAACTGGTCGACGGTGCCGCTGGTCTCGTTGATGAACACCGATTCGGTGATCTCCAGCTCCAGCCGGTCGGGCTGCAGGCGGCTTTCCTGCAGGGCCTTGCGGATGGTCAGCGGCAGGTCTTGCGCCATCACCTGCACCGGCGAGATGTTGACGGCCACCTGCAGGTGATCGGGCCAGGTGGCGGCCTGGCGGCAGGCTTCCTGCAGCGCCCATTCGCCCATCGGCAGGATCAGGCCCGATTCTTCGGCCACGGGGATGAACTCCACCGGCGGGATGTCGCCATGCTCGGGGTGCTTCCAGCGCAGCAGCGCTTCGAAGCCCTGCACTTCCCAGTTTTCCAGATCGACCTTGGGCTGGAAGTGCAGCGACAGCTGGTTGCGCTCGATGGCTTCGCGCAGATCACGCTCCAGCACCAGGCGGCGGCGGATCTGCTCGCCCATGCGGCTGGCGAAGAAACGCATGCTGCCGGGCTGGTGGGTCTTGGCGTCGTACAGCGCCAGGTCGGCGTGCTGCATCATCTCGTCGACGGTGATGCCATCCTTCGGGAAACGGGCGATGCCGATGCTGGCGCGCACCGGCACCACGGCGCCCAGCACCTCGCAGGGCTCGGACATGGCCAGGATGATGCGGTCGGCCACCTGTTGCACGGTCTGTTCGTCGGGGGCTCGCTTGAGCAGCACGGCGAATTCGTCACCGCCCAGGCGGGCCACCACGTCGGTCTTGTCGATGGCCGACTTCACCCGGCGGCCCACTTCCACCAGCAGCGCATCGCCGGTGGCATGGCCGAGGGTGTCGTTGACGGTCTTGAAGTTGTCGAGGTCCAGGCACATCACCGCGCCATGGCCAGCGCGGGCGGTGGCGGTCTTCAGGGCGGCTTCCAGCACCACGCGGAAATGGGCGCGGTTGGTCAGGCCGGTGAGGGTGTCGTAGTGGGCCAGCCAAGCCAGGCGCCGGTCGGCCATGCGGGACTGGGTGACATCGCGTGCCACGCCACGCCAGCCCAGGGTGGCCCGGCGTTCGTCCACCAGCGGCTTGGCCGTCACCGACCACCAGTGCACGCTGCCGTGCACCACCAGCGGCAGCAGCACGTCGCGGAAGGGCTGGCCTTCGGTGAGGCGGTTGTGCAGGGCATGGGCCGATTCGCGGTCGCTCTCGGGCAGGGAAACCTGCAGATCTGCCAGCAGGCCCAGGAAGGGGCGGCCCTGCACGGCTTCGATCGGGCGGCCCAGGGCGTCGGCCAGGGATTTGCTCACCTGCACCAAGCGGCCCTTGGCGTCGATCTCCCAGATCACGTCGCTGCCTTGTTCTTCGAAGTCGCGCAGCAGCAGGCCGATGAGCTGTTGTTGGTGCTCGTTGAGCGCGTCAGCCTCTACGCGCAGGGTGAGGTGTTTGGCCACGAAACGGGTGGTGATCACCGCCACCGCGGCGTAGAACAGCCACTGCAGCACGCCGAAGATCTGCATGTCGCCGGGGCGGCTCAAAAAGGCGAACAGCGCGCTGGCCGAGAGCGCGCCCAGGTAGGCCTGTGCAGCCAGCGGCACCGCCGCCAGGCAGAACGCGCCGGCGCTCAACATGCCCACCAGTGCGGTGCCGAGCAGGGCTTGGTGGGCCGGTTCGGCCTGGGTGAACAGCCAGGCAGGCACCGTGCCCCAGGCCAGGCCCAGCGCACCCGATTGCGCAGCCAGCCATTGCAGGCGGCGCAGCGGTACGAAGGCCGGGTGTTCCTTGCGCTTCCATTCCCACCAGCCGTTCAGGCTGTAGGCGCACAGGCAGACCACGCCCACCAGCCAGCCCAGCAGCACGCCATCCGGCAGGACGCCTGGCGACAGGGCACAGATCACCACCGCGTGGATCAGCGTCGAGCCCAGCAACAGCGGCTGGCCCTGCATCAGGTGGCGCAGTTGCTCAGCGCGCGAACGTGCCGCCACGCTTTTGTCGGAGGTGTGCACCGAGCGGCGGCGATCGTTGCCGCGGCGGTCGCCCACGCGGCGTTTCGGCCGCGCCACGGCGGTGGCGGGAGCAGCGGACTTGGCGACGGGAGCGGGAATTTGCTTGGGAGGGGGCGGCATGAACGCGACACGTCGGGAGTGAACGGCGCAAATCCGCCGTCGCTCCTCATTTCGGCCGCACGTTCAGCGACTTGAGCATCTTGGGTCAGTCGGGTCTCATTTCTGAGAACACGCTGGCCCATCCGGCCGGCTCACTCTGCCTCGCAGGGTTCAAGCGTTGACGAACTGCACGCCCGGCAGCTTGCAGGCGTAGATCAGGTTGCGCAACGCAGCGATGGCCTCGTAGCGGGTGAACGAGCGCCGCCAGGCCAGCACTACCCGGCGCGTGGGCACCGGGTCGCTGAAGGGTACGTAGCGCACCAGTGGCTCGCCGCCGTCATGAGTGCGCTGAGGCACCGAGAGCTGCGGCACCACCGTGATGCCCATGCCCGAGGCCACCATGTGCTTGATGGTCTCGAGGGACGAGCCTTCGAAACTCTTGCGGATGCCCTCGGCATCATTGGCGAACCGGGCGAATTCGGGGCAGACCTCCAGCACGTGGTCGCGAAAGCAGTGCCCGGTGCCGAGTAGCAGCATGGTCTGCTGCTTCAACTCGGTGGACGACACACTGGCCCGGCTCGCCAGCGGGTGGTGCACCGGCAAGGCCACCATGAAGGGCTCGTCGTAAAGCGGCGCCAGGGCCAGGCCGGTGTCGGGGAAGGGCTCGGCCATGATGGCGCAGTCGAGCTCGCCAGTGCGCAGCATCTCCAGCAGTCGAACGGTGAAGTTCTCCTGCAGCATCAGCGGCATCTGCGGCACCCGCTCGATGGCCAGGCGCACCAGGTCAGGCAACAGGTAGGGCGCGATGGTGTAGATCACGCCCAGGCGCAGCGGGCCGGCCAGCGGGTCTTTGCCGCGGCGGGCGATTTCCTTGATGGCGGCAGCGTTCTCCAGCGTGGCCTGGGCCTGGCGCACGATCTCATCACCCAGCGGCGTGACGGTGACTTCACTGCCACCCCGCTCGAAGATCTTCACTTCCAGCTCTTCTTCGAGCTTCTTGATCGCCACCGACAGCGTGGGCTGCGACACATAGCAGGCCTCCGCTGCATGGCCGAAGTGCCGCTCGCGGGCGACGGCAACGATGTAGCGCAGCTCAGTCAGGGTCACAGGCGTCTTTCGCTTGGGGGCGGGGGCAAGCCGCAAGAGCGGCAGATTTTGCGCAAATTCCGGGCAAGTCGGTATGAGGCGATTCCTAGCGTTCAATGCGTCCAACAGGTGCGAAGATGCGGTTGACACGTCTCTATAATCTTTGGCTGCACTTTCCGTTTGACCGACCTCAATACACTATGAAAACGACGACTCGATTCGCCCTCACGCTGTTGATGACCGCCGCGATGTCGTCGGCCATGGCCGA
>Ga0075012_10001685_pt1 | contig 22224 bp, 17 predicted proteins | sample All_14_2_FD_71474 | JGI IMG/M metagenome (GOLD analysis project Ga0075012, IMG submission 71474) | Freshwater microbial communities in response to fracking from Pennsylvania, USA - Allegheny Zone_MetaG_DW_15 | ecosystem: Environmental > Aquatic > Deep subsurface > Groundwater > Drilled...
CCCAACATCACCCGCGGCTACCACGGCAACGACACCGCCACCCGGGAGCTGTTCACGCAGGACGGCTGGCTCAAGACCGGCGACATCGGCGTGCTGGATACCGACGGGTTCCTCTTCATCCGCGACCGCAAGAAGGACATGGTCATAGTGAAAGGCCTCAAGGTGTTCCCGGCGCAGATAGAGCACACCATCTGCACCCACCCCAAGGTGCTCGAGAACGCGGTCATCGGCATCCCGGACGGTTCCGGCAACGAGACGATGAAATGCTTCGTCGTGCCCCGCCCCGAAACCGCGCTGGAAAAGTCCGAGATCATGAAGTTCATCAAGGAAAATTTCGACGCCTACAAGCGCCCCCGCGACGTGGAGATAGTCAGCGCGCTGCCCAAGAACGCCATGCAGAAGGTGCTCAAGCGCGAGCTGCTCAGGAAAGAGCTGGAAAAGCGCGCCAAGGCCTCGGCCGAAGCCGTGATCGAGAAAGCGCAGCACGCCGCCCGCTGAAGCCGGCGCGGCAGTAAGGCAAACGATGGACCTGACGGCGGCCATAACCGGCGTATTCCCGGAAGTCTACCTGGTGGGCGGCGCCCTGCGCGACGCCCTCCTCAAACGCCCTTTCAAAGACATAGACCTCGCCGTGCCGCCTTCGGCGGACTTCGGCGAAAAGACCCGCCGCCTGGCCCGCAAGCTGGGCGCGGCGGCCTTCCCGCTCGACGAGGAGAGCCAGGTCTGGCGCCTGACCCAGCGCAAGGCCCCTTACGCCCAGGTGGACGTAATGCCCTTCGTGGGCGGCACCCTGGCCTCCGACCTGGCCCGCCGGGATTTCACCGTGAACGCCCTGGCCCTGCGCCTGGCGCCCGGCATGGAATTCACCGCCTGCCCGAAGGCCGGCGGCTTCACCTTCAAGCCTGCCCGAGGCGCGGTCACAGATCTTTTCGGCGGCCTGAAGGACCTGGCGGCGAAAAAGGTCAGGCCCGTAGCAAAGAACGTTTTCACCGAGGACCCGGTGCGGCTGCTGCGGGCTTTCCGCGTGGCCGCCGCCCTTGATTTCTCCCTGACCCCGGACGCGCTCAAGCTGGTCAAGGCGCAGGCCGGCCTCATAAAGAAAACCGCTCCCGAACGGGCCCGCGAAGAGCTGCTGCGCCTGCTGGAAAGCCCCGTTTCGCACAAGTGGCTGGCCCTGCTGCACAAGCATGGCCTGCTCTGCGCGCTATTCCCGGACCTGGCCCAGCAGGAAAGCTGCGCCGTCAGCTATTACGGCAAAGGGGGGGTGCTGACCCATACGCTGCGGGTGCTGGAGCGCATGGACTACCTCTTCGGGAACCTGGACTCCTGCCTGCCCCTGCATAAAAAGGCCGGGGACCTTATGCCGGCCCCCCGCCTGATGAAACTGGCGGCCCTGCTGCACGACATCGCCAAGCCGCCCAAGGCGGCCATGATAAACGGCCGCCTGCGCTTCTTCGGCCACGAGGAGTACGGCGCGGTGATGGCCGAAAAGGTGCTGGAGGGCCTGCGCTTTTCCCGCGACGAGATCCGCCTGGTCTCCAGGGTCATAGGCGCCCACCTGCGCCCCGGCAACCTGGCCGCCAACGACGTCATCTCCGACCGCGCCATGTTCCGCTTCTTCCGCACGCTGGGCGAATACACCGTGCCGCTGCTCGTGCTTTCCTGGGCCGACCACGCCAGCTATATCTCGTCCGAACAGCTGAAAAAAATGCGCCCCCGCCTGCAGGCCGAGCCGGCGCCGCTGCCCCCCGGGCTGCCCTACAATTCACCCAGGAAGACCCTGCGCTACATGCAGGTGCTGAACCTGCTGTTCCGGGTTTACATTAAGAAGGATATGAAAGCCCGCGGCGCCCGGCTGCTCAACGGCAGCGACGTGATGAAGGCGCTGAAGCTGCCCGAAGGCCCGCACATAGGCGAGCTGCTGGAGAAACTGCAGCTGCTGCAGTTCGAGGGCAAGATAAAGACCCGCGAGCAAGCCCTCAAAGCCCTCAAGTCATTCAGATAAGTCTCGGTCCTCCTCATTGTACTCCAGCAGGAACAGGGAGGTCGGGTTAGCAAAACCGTGTCGGAGGCCCGAGCTTGCGTAAGCGCGAGGGCCGAGACGCGGAAGGGTGAGCACGGTGTGCGAAACCCTGGTTTTGCGTTCCGACCTCCCTGCGACCCCATTGCCCGAAGGGCCTATCTGAAGGTAGGCCCTTTTACTTTATATTTGAGGCTCATGGGCCCGTGTAAAGGGGGGAGGGGGAAGGTAAACTATATACAGGACGGAGGATAAAACCATGAAGAACAGATTCGCACTTTCTGCCGGGCTGCTCCTGATAGCGGGGATGGGGCTCGCTTTCGCCGGCGACGCTAAGAAAGAAGCCGCCGTCCAGCCCGCCGCCGTGACGCAGGAAAATCCCAAGGTCCGGGAATTCAAGGACATCCTTTTCAAGCTGGTGCGCCAGGACGAGTATCTCGACGAGGCCATCGAGACCCTGGATACATCCGCCTCCGCGCCCACCGCGGAAGACCTCTCGGCGCTGGGCGTCAGCCTCAAAGCCATCACCAAGAACCTCAACCATGTCGCCGCCCTCAACAAGGCCGAGTTCGCGGCCATCCAGCCCGGCTCTGACCTGACCAAATATACAAACACCATCCTCAGCTACAGCCGCAAGGTGGACCGCAAGGCCGCGCAGGTGAGCGTCCTCATCGGTCAGCTGTCCGCCAAGAACAAGAAGGCCGCCATGCGCGACGCGGTTTCCTCCAGGAAGGGCGCCAAGAAAGCGCGCGGCAAGAGCGTAGCCCAGATCGTCGCGGAGCAGAAAGCCGTGGAACGCCTGGCCGCCGACGCCAAAGGCCTGCGCGGCGCCTCCCGCAACCTCAACGCCGCCAGCAAGTGGCTCTACATCGCCTCCAAGTAGCCGGCCGTTTTTCGCGCGCCGCCCGAGCCCCCCGCCGAAAAGGCGGGGGACTTTTTTTGTAGAATTTAACTTATGAAAGACCCGCTTGAATCGGCAGCCCTGCAGATCCTCAAGGCCATAGGCGAGAACCCGGCGCGCGAGGGCCTGAAAAAAACCCCGCTGCGCGTGGCCCGGGCGCTGCGCGAGATCACCTCCGGCTACGGCGCCGACATAGACAAGGTTTTCAACGGCGCTTTCTTCAAGGCCAATTACCGGGAGATGGTGATAGTCAAGGATATCGCCTTCTACTCGCTCTGCGAGCACCACATGCTGCCGTTCTTCGGCAAAGCCCACGTGGCCTATATCCCCGACGGGCGCATAGTGGGCCTTTCCAAGATCGCGCGCCTGGTGGAGACTTTCGCGCGGCGCCTGCAGGTGCAGGAGCGCCTTACCGAGGAAGTGGCCCAGACCCTTTTCAAGAAGCTCAAGCCCCGGGGGGTCGGCGTAGTGATGGAGGCCGAACACCTCTGCGTCAGCATGAGGGGGGTCAAGAACGAGACCGCCTACGCGACCACCAGCGCCATGCTGGGAGTCTTCCAGAGCGACAGCCGCGTGCGCCAGGAATTCCTGGACCTCATAAAGAAACGATAATAATATTGATATTTAATAGTCTTTTAAGTAGAATTTACACGTGGTCGGTATTTGCTCTTTAATTTACGCATAAGCGCGCGCTTTTGGGTGCGACAAATGCGGGTGTAGTTCAATGGTAGAACGAGTGCTTCCCAAGCATTAGACGTGGGTTCGATTCCCATCACCCGCTATTTTTCGTGTCCGGACAGGAATAGTGTGCCCTCATCAGAGGCTTAATGCTGGTGAATATCCCGAAAAATAGCGGGTGACGGGAATATTCCTTATGGGGAAGCTCGCTGACGCTCGCAGGTCACCCGCTATTCGCGCGACCACAGGGAATAGTGTGCCCTCATCAGAGGCTTAATGCTGGCGAATATCCCGAAAAATAGCGGGTGATGGGAATATTCCTTATGGGGAAGCTCGCTGACGCTCGCGTGTCACCCGCTATTCGCGCGACCACCGGGAACAGCGTGCCTCATCAGAAGTTTAATGCTATAGAGCATCCCGCAAAAAAGCGGGTGGTGGGAATATTCCTTACGAAGAAGCTCGCTGACGCTCGCAGGTCACCCGCTATTTTTCGAGATTTAAGCATTCAGTGTTAAAAAATATTTTTCCGACAATTACCTGCCCCTGGATTATTTCCGAACATGACAAAAAATAAATCTTTCTGGGCGGCCGCGGCGCTGGTGAGCCTGGCCGTTATGGTTTTTTCCGCCTACTCCATCTACGGGCGCGTCTCCCTGCATTTCTCCGGGGACACCATAGAGGTGCGCCCCGTACCCATGCCTCCGCCCCAGGAAGAAGAGCGCGAAACCGCGGAGCCCGCCGGCGCCAAAGAAGAAATAGCGGACAAGCAGGAAGAGGCGGCCGCCGCCGCGCCCGCTGCCCCCGAGGCCCCCAGGACCAGGGCCGTAAAGACCGTTTTCGAATACAAGGACGCCAAAGCGAAGAAGGTGCAGCTGGCCGGCAGCTTCACCTCCTGGAATCCCAAGCCGATGACGCGCAAGAACGGCGTCTGGAAAGCCGAGATCTATATCCTGCCCGGCACCTATCCCTACCATTTCACCGTGGACGGCGCCAAAAAGCTGGACCCGGGCAAACCCAAGGCGCCGACCGGCAACTCCCTGGTGACGGTGGAGTAGCCAGAGTTCAAATTTTGTTAACAATCTTGTAACAGGCTTACTGTAGAATATTCGCGGACGAACTTATGAATTTGAGGATAGCCCTGGTTTTATCCCTGCTGGCCCCGGCCTTTTTGGCCCCGGAGGCCAACGCCCTTCTTAACGCACGTTTCGCCCATACCACCACCCTGATGCCCGACGGCAATATCCTGGTCACGGGCGGCATCCTCAACACCAATACCCGGACGGCCAACGTCGAGATGTACTACATGGCCTCCAACGCCTACGTCGCCTGGCCGGACACCCTCGACACGGCCAGGTCCTCCCATACCGCCACGCTCATGTCGGACGGCCGCGTCCTCGTCGCCGGCGGTTTCACCGGAGGCGGCACTCCCACCGCCAGCCTGGAAGTCTGCAACCCTATCAACGGCACCTGCTCCTTTGTGGCCAACATGGCTATTCCCAGGGGGGGGCACACCGCCACCCTCCTCTCCAAGGGCACCGGGAAGGAAGGCCGGGTATTGCTCTGCGGCGGCCAGACCACCGTGGCTAACGGCGTCCCGGTAGTCACCTCCAGCGCCTCGGTCACCAACACCTGCGAACTCTTTAACCCCGCCGACAACACCGTCTCCAACGCCGGCGCGGCCGACATGGTCAGCCCGCGCGTAGGCCACGCCGCCACCCTGCTGGGCTCGGGCCGCGTCTTCGTGACCGGCGGCGCCAGGGCCGGGGCACAGGGCACCCCCGAGTGGGTTTACGAACCCATGAACGAGATGTACGACCCCGTTGCCAACACCTGGACCCCGGTTTCGGCGCTGCTGCAGGGCCGCATTGACCACACCGCCACGGTGCTCAACAACGGCATCATCATGATAGCCGGCGGCTATAACGCCAAGAATTCCCTGTACTGCCTGGAAGACGAGGACAGCCTGGAGGAAGACTGCTGGCAGGTAAAGTATTACGACACGGGCCACAATTCCGGCAACCACGGCTACCTCGACGGGGCCGAATTCTTCGACCAGAACGGCGCCCGGGTGACGTTGATGGAGTCCACTGTGGGCGAGATGCCCTACCGGGTGGCCAGGCATACGGCCCTGCTCTCGCCCACCGGCAAATGGGAGCTCTACGGCGGCTACGGCAACATTTTCCCTACCTACTTCACCAACAAGGAAGAAACCACACTTACGGCGAGTTCCGTAATAAACCTGCAGACCATAGCCGGCAGCAGCACTACGGCCACGATCGTTCCCGGCAGCACCGACGTGGAGTTCCTCCTGGATTTCAAACTTTCCAGGGCGGTCAGCGGCCGCCTGGTGGAAGCCGAAGCTTTCTTCTCGCCCCCTGAACCGGACACCCCCGAACTGCAGGTCGCCAACGTGGAATTCGAGTTCAGCGGGCAGCCTACCGCCCGCGCCGACGGCAAGGCCGTCGGCCTGCTGTTGGGCAGCGACTCCGAATATGAACCCGGGGATTTCAAGAGCCTCGTGCGGCTCTACACCCCGGGGGGTACGGCCACCTTCACCCCGCACTCCGTGGATTCAGGCGTGGACCCGGACAACCCGACCATGTCGGTCACCTCCGCCCTCACCCTGTCGGGCCAGATCTATCCCTCCAACACGGGGGCCATTACCGGCGGCACGCTCAGGACCGCGGTCAGGTTCCGGGTGCCGGATATCTACACCAACCGCATCATGGGGCGCGCCCAGATCACCGCCGGCACCATAAACCATACCAACGGCCATTACGCCATAACCCTCAACTCCGGCGGCACCAATTTCAACCTGGGGCCCGCCACCAACTGCGACCCCGACAGCGCGACATGCCTTTTCACCGGCATCCTCACCTTCGGGGGCGTGACGGGGCAGATCACAAACCAGACGCTGCTGGAAGACGTGGGCAACAACACCACTTTTTACTCGCCCCTCGACGTCGGCACCACCGGCCAGGTCAACCTGAGCATGGAGCTTTCCTACACCGCGGACAGGGTCACCATAGGGGACAGGGCGCCCACCTACAGCTTCACGCGGTCCACCTTCATCGTGCGCGGCATGCTCTTCAACTCCACTCTGCAGTACTACCCCTCCAACAACACCTGGGCCAGCCTGGAGGACGACAAGGACGAGGACACGATGAACACCCCGTCCTTCTTCCACACCACGGTCCTCACCCCCGCGGCCGACAGGGCCATCATAGGCGGCGCCAGCTGCGAATTCAACCCGGCGGTCGACTGCCTCAGGGCCGCGCCCCGCTTCAGCACCGCCACCGCTCAATCCACTTTCATCCCGGTTTACCAGGGCGGGGGGGGCGCGAAAACCTGGATCACCGGGGACGCGCTCAACTCCAAGCGCGCCTTCCACACCAGCACGCTGCTGCCGGACGGCCGGATACTCACCTGCGGCGGCTCGGACGGCGTGCGGCCGCTGGCTTCCTGCGAGCTCCTGGACCCCGCGACCAAGAAATGGAACGTCACCGGTTCCATGGCCTCACCGCGCGCCAACCACACGGCTACCCTGCTGCCCAACGGCAACGTCCTGGTGGCCGGCGGCATGACGCCTGACGAGCCGGCTACCGCCACGGCAGAGATTTTCTACCCCGACACCCAGCGCTGGGTGGCCACCTCCTCCATGACGCTGGCCCGCCAGATGCATACCGCCACCCTGCTGCCCAACGGCAACGTCCTGGTGGCCGGCGGCTCGGTGGCCGACGCCTACTCCGACTCGGCCGTCATCTACATCTCCTCCACCGGCTACTGGATGAACGCCGTCTCCAACAACGGCGGCGTGATGCTCTTTGGCCGGTCCCAGCACACGGCCACCCTGCTCAAGAACGGCAAGGTCCTGCTGGCGGGCGGCGTCAACGCCTCCGGCCCCATGAAGAAGACCGAACTTTACGATTACACCAACCGCACCGTGGCCGCCGGCCCGGACCTGCTGCAGTACCGCTACGCCCACACGGCCAACCAGCTGCGCGACGGCAATGTGCTGGTGACGGGCGGCTCCGACGGCCTCGACAGCCTCCGCACGTCCGAGGTCTATAACGGCACCGCCTGGGTGGGGGAAACGGAGCTCAACTACAACCGGGCCAACCACCGCACCGTCCTGCTGCCCAACGGCAAGGTGATGGTGACCGGCGGCGAAGTGCGCGGCACCGTCAATTACATACCGGAAAGCTTCTCACCGGACTTCCGCAGCTGGTCCAAGCAGGGCGAAGCCTCCGGCAGGACCCACCACACCTCCCTGATAACCCAGGACAACCGCATCCTCAACATAGGCGGCTGGAACGGGGGGGCGTACCTCGACACCACCGAGTTCATAGACTTCAACTACTTCCCGGACATGAGCGGCCTGGAAGCCGCCACTACCCGCCAGGCGGTAATTTCCACCGGCACCCTTTATTTCAACCAGGGCTGGCGCGCCACCCTCACCAGCGACGCCTCCAACTTCCACGGCATCACCGAAGCCTCTGGCGGCGGGGCCGGCGCCCTGAACTCCTCCTATCATAACCCGCGCCTCTACATGCAGCAGATAGACAACCCCAGCGGCTTCATGATAGACCTGTCCACCAGGATCTATTCCGCCTACGTGGCGGCCAACCCCAACGCCAGCTGGGAGAAAACCCTTTCTTCTATAACCATCATCACGCCGGACCTGCCGGGCGTCATGCCGCACGGCTGGTACCACATGCGCGTGGCGGCCGCCGGCGTCTTCTCGGACGGCTTCGTGGTGCAGGTCACCACGCCCCGCCCCACGGGCCTCACCTCGGTCCCGGTCGGCCAGGTGCTGGGCACCAGTTCCATCACCTGGACCTGGGACCGCGGCACCATACCGGCCGGCACCGCGGACGGCTACACCATTTATTCGGCCACCGACAACGTCTTCATCGCCACGGCGGCCTTCACCACCAACGTGTCTTATACCCAAACCGGCATGGTGCCCAATACCGCGGCCGCCATCATGGTCACGGCCTACAACCTGGGCGGCCCCGGGCCCCTCGTCAAATCGGCCACTTACTACACTTTGGCCGCCACCCCCCGGCCCCTGGAGATCACCGAAGCCAGCTTCGAAACCGCCAGGCTGGAGTGGGCCCGCAACAGCAATTCCGAGCTGACCACCTACGAAGTCTCCATGTCCCCGGCCAGGGTACCTAAGTTCTCCGACCCGCTGGTCATCTCCACTCCCGTGCCCTTCAGCGTAAACTACCTGAGCACCTCCACGGTGATCACCCAGCTGTCGCCCAACCAGCTCTACGACTTCCGGGTGCGCGCCCGCAACGGCGCCGGCATAGAGACCGAGTTCAGCACCTCCACCGCCGCCGGCGGCCCGGCCTCCACCATCACCGTCAGCGGCGTCAGCAACTTCGGCGGCCAGGCCCTCAGCAGCTCCACCATCAACTGGTCCTGGGACGAATCCATAGGCGCCGACTATTACGAGCTCTACGACGTCACCGCCGGCACGCACGTCGCGGTCTTCATCGGCTCGACCACCGCCTTCAACTACTCCCAGATGCAGCTGTCGGCCAACGTGCTCTACTACGCGTCGGTCCAGGCCGTCAACGACACGGAGGGCTACGGCCCCATCCGCGGCCCGCAGTCGGCGTCTGTAGGCGTCCACACCCTTACCGTGCCTCCCCTGCCCGGCGTGCCCAACGTCTTCTCCAACGTCAGCACCGGCACGCTGACGGTCAACTGGATCACCAACGGCAACTCCACCGACACCTACTACGTGACGGGCCTCTCCGTCTACGCCCCGGAAACCGGCGCCGAAGTCTTCATAACGTCGCGGACCAGCATAGAGAATTCCCGGAATTTCAACGCCCTGCTGCCGAACAAGCGCTACAGCGTAACCCTTACGCCCGTCAACGGCGACAGCATCCCGGGCGACACCATTAATCTCGGGTCCAAGTACACCCTCGCCAGGGTTCCCGACCGCCTGGTGCCCTACGACGTCTCCATGTCCGGCATCCGCCTCTACTGGGACCCGCTCGACAACTCCGACGAAACCATTTACGAGGTCCGCGGCTCCACCAGCGACGCCTTCGCCGAGCCCGTATTGACGTACGTGCCGTTCTCCTCCGCCTACACCGATAACACCACCCTCGTTACCGGCCTGCTGACCGGCACCAGCTACTACTTCGACGTGGCCGCCCGCAACGGCGAGGGCTTCGTCACGGCGCGCAAGCGCTCGCTGGCCGCCTTCACGCTGCCCGGCCCCAACGGCGCCCCCACCGGCTCCATCGGCGGCACCAGCGACCCGTCCGCGGCCACCACCATCACGGGCACCCTGCCCAACGGCCGCGTCGTCTCCCTCAACATCCCCGCCGGCGCCTTCGGCTCGGCCACGCAGATAGCCATCTCCTCCTCGGCCACCAACGTCTGCGGCTGGCTGGCCGGCGGCCTGCTTCCCGTGGAAGTCGCCATCTTCACCGAGAACAGCGCCCAGCCGCAGGAGCCCGTCACGCTGACGCTCAAATTCGACCAGGACCCCATCACCGCCCGCAACGACATCATCAACAAGGCCTCGCAGCTGGTGGTGGCGCGCTATAACCCTGTCTCGGGGCAGTGCCTGCCGCTGGAAACCACGGTCAACGTGGGCGAACGCACCATAACGGCCACGCTCAACCACTTCAGCATCTTCCAGGTGATGGTCCGCACGGCCGCCACCAACCTCGCCAACGTCATAGTTTACCCCAACCCGTTCTACGCCAACCGCGGCCAGGGCTTCGTCACCATAGACCGCCTGCCCTCCAACGCCAAGGTGCGCGTCTACACCCTCTCCGGCGACAAGGTCTGGGAAGGCTCCGCCGGCACCACCGGCGTTGTGATCTGGCGCGGCACCAACAAGTCAGGCAACCTCGTGGCCAGCGGCGTCTACCTGGCCGTCATAGATTCCAGCGCGGGCAAGAAAGTGCTCAAGATAGCGGTTGAAAGGTAATTATGGAAAAGGCCCTCACCATAAAGACTTTCACGGCCCCGCTGGCGGCCGCGGCGCTCGCTTTCGCCCTGGCCGCCCCGCTGAAGGCGCTGGAAGACCCCCGCTATTTCTCCAACAAGGCCGTCGGCACCACCACGGCCGACTTCCTCAACCTGCAGGTGGGCGCCCGGGCCGCGGCCATGGGCGGCGCCTACACCGCCATCAGCGAAGAGGCCTCGGCCGTCCACTGGAACCCGGCCGGCCTGGTCCAGATCCCCAAGCTTTCCGCCGTCTTCATGCGCGCCCAGTACCTGGAAGAGGTCAGCTACCAGTACGCCGCCTACGCGCACCGCCTCTCCTACGACTCCGTCGTGGCCGGCTCGGTGCTCCTGACGGACATCGGCTCCATCCCGCAGACCGACATCTCCGGCAACACCCTGGGCAGCTTCACCCCGCGCGACCAGGTCTACACCATCTCCTATAGCAAGGCCATCCTGGAGTTTTCAGACAAGGATATAGACGTCTCGGTGGGCGTCTCCGCCAAGTACATCAAGTCGCAGATCGTCCACTCGGCCAAGGCCTACGCCGGCGACGTGGGCATCATGACCTACAATTTCTCGGATATCCCCTACCGCCTGGCCGTCACCGCCACCAACATGGGCGGCGGCCTCACCTTCGATACGGAATCCAACCCCATCCCGCTGACCTTCAAGCTGGGCGCGGCCGTGAACCCCTTCCGGAACCTCCTTGTGGCCACCGACTTCGTCATGCCCAAGCAGAACAGCCCCAGCTTCCGCCTCGGCGCCGAACTGGCCGCCACGCCCAACGAGCTCACCCGCCTCTGCGTGCGCGCCGGCCTGGACACCCAGCGCCTGCGCGACGGCGTGGGCGGGTTCTCCATGGGCCTCGGCGCCACGCTGCACTTCTTCAGCCTCGACTACGCCTTCGTCCCCATGGGCGAGCTCGGCTCCACGCACCGCATCTCGCTGACCTTCGACTTCCCGTTCCGCAGCCCGGTCTTCCAGCGGCGCGACCGCACCATCTTCACCAAGATGAAGGGCATCTCCTTCAAGTAGGCCCGCGCAGCGCGCGTCCGCAAAAGAGCCCCGTAAAGCCGGGGCTCTTTGATTTCCCGTCGTGTTGACACATGGGGGGGAATAATATAGATTATTGGACTGGATTTCGCGGATTTGCAAAATGAAAGCCCTCGGACAGCACCTCATCCTGGAACTTTACGGCTGCGCGCCGGACGCGCTGTCGTCGGTCTCCGCCGTCCAGGACGCCATGCAGCGGGCCGCCAGGGCCGCCAAGGCCACCATCATAGACTCCGTCTTCCACCATTTCCAGCCCCACGGCGTCTCCGGCGTAGTGGTCATCGCGGAGTCCCACTTCGCCATCCACACCTGGCCCGAGCACGGCTTCGCCTCCGTCGACCTGTTCACCTGCGGCGCGCGCACCCGCCCCTGGGAAGCCTTCAAGACCCTGCGCCGGCACTTCAAGCCCGCCCACTTCAGCGTAATGAAACTGGAGCGCGGCCTGCTGCCCAAATAAAGGAAAGGATGCAAAAGAAGAATTTCACCTGGATCAAGAACTCCCGCAGCGTCCTGCCCAAGGGCGACTGGTTCGTGGAATTCTTCACCCCGGGCGAGCTGCACGCCCACCGCGCGCTGAAAGTGCTGGAAACCTCCTCCACCGCTTTCCAGGAGGCAGCCCTCCTGAAAACCCATACTTTCGGCAAGGTGCTGGTGCTCGACGGCGAGACCCAGTCCAGCCAGTACGACGAGGCCTTCTACCACGAATCCCTGGTCTACCCCGCCCTGCTGGCCCACGCCGCCCCCAAAAAAGCCCTGATCCTCGGCGGGGGCGAAGGCGCCACCGCCCGCGACATCCTCAACTGCCGCGCCATCGAGCTCGTAGTGATGGCCGACATCGACTACAATATCCTGCGCTTCGCCGAAAAGCACCTGGACACCTGGCACCGCGGCGCTTTCTCGGACCCGCGCCTGCGCCTGCTGGCGCAGGACGCCGCCAAGGTGGTCCGCGGCTCCTCCCATAAGTTCGACCTGGTCTACTCGGACCTGCCCAGCCCCATAGAGGGCGGCCCGGCCTACAAGCTCTACACCCTGGAATTTTACCGGGAGCTGAAGAAGGTACTCGCCCCCGGCGGGATCTTCACCACCCAGGCGGGCCCCGGCACGCCGCTGCAGTTCGGCCTGCATCCCGCCATCTATAACACGCTCAAGAAGGTGTTCCGTTTCGTGGGCAGTTACTCGGCCTTCATCCCGTCCTACGACATGCCGTGGACCTTCCTCTACTGCACGGACAACCCGGCCGCCGCCCCGGACCGCCTGCGGCCGGCCGCGCTCGACCGCGCCGCCGCCGCCCGGCTAAAGCGCCCGCTCAAGTTTTCGGACGGGCAGACCATAACGGGGGCTTTCCGGCTGCCCAAGTACTACCGGGACCGCATCCGGGCCTGCCGGGCCGTCATTACCGGCGCCCGGCCCATGTTTTTTAGCACCGCCCAGCATTAATATTGTAAGATAATGAATTCCGCAGGAGAACTGACATGAAAAAAACCAGGAAAACGGTAAAGAAAGCGGCGCCTAAAAAGGCCCCCGCGAAAAAGGCGGCGGCGAAAAAAGCCCCCGCGAAAAAGGCGGCGGCAAAGAAGGCCCCCGTTAAAAAGATACAGGCGCCCGCCCCCGCGGCGGCGGCGCCCAAAAAGCTCGCCCAGGGCGAGCCCCTCACCAAGAGCGAACTGGCGGAAATAGCCGCCTACCTCGCGGAGATGAAGACCGATATTGCCAAGAACGTCGAAGACAAGAAGAACCTCGACATGATGGAGCCCGAAGTGGGAGACTCCATAGACCAGGCCACGCAGAGCCTGGACAAGGAGATCCTCTTCGAGCTGTCCGACAACGAGCGCAAGATCCTGCGCGACATCGACGCGGCCCTGCGCAAGATGGACAAGGGCACCTACGGCTACTGCGAGCACTGCAAGAAGGCCATAGAGAAGAAGCGCATCAAGGCGCTGCCCTCGGCGCGCTACTGCATGACCTGCCAGAGCGGCTCGGAGCGCAGCGGCTTCTGACAAGGCCGGGATAAAAAAAACCCCGCTCACCGGGCGGGGTTTTTTTATTGCGGCAGGGCGCCTATTGAAGCGGCGGCGGGGGGGCGTCCACCTTGGAAACCACCTGTACCTGCGTCTTGCGCCAGTTCCTGGCCTTGGCCTTTATCAGGAATTTACGCCCGTTGGAGGCGATCTCGAGGCTGTCGGGCTGCAGGTTCTTATAAAGCTCGGCGCGCACGGCGTTAACGTTGCCGGTCAGGTCCGCCAGCTTGCGGAGGTCGTTGGTATAGCGGCCCTCCTTCTGCATGTAGATCTCCTCCAGCTTGCCCAGTTTGGAGATGGTGCGGTGGGCGGCCACTATCTGCTTCTTCTCCGCCGGGGTGAGCTTGAGGAACGTGTTGTTGAGCCAGGTGCCCAGCAGGATCACCATCATGCCCCAGGACAGGGCGAGCACCAGGCCCTCGCCCCAGTCGCCGCGCTCTTTTATGCTGACCACCCGGCTGCCGGCTATCTTGTCGTGCAGCGCGCGCCGGTTCTCCGTGAACAGCGCCATCAGGTAGCCGATGTTGAAAGTGGCCGAGCTCAGGAAATAGGCGAAGGCCCGGACCAGGGCCTTGCCGAACGGCAGGTCGCCGCCGTCGGCGGCCCGCACGCGGATGTTGAGCAGCCACTTGCCCAGCGTGGCGCGCCCGCCGCTGGAGAACACGGCCTCGTAAAGTATGTAGGCGCCCATCCACAGGAATTTCCACAGCCATTCGGCGCCGGTGGAATAGCGGAACAGGCCGGCCCCTACCGCCATCTTCAGGGTGGCGTAGGTGAGCAGCACGAAAGGCAGCGCGTCTATGACGTAGGCCACGAACCGCTCGTTGAAACCGGCCGGCACCGGGCCCAGGTCTTCGGGCCGGGCCTCTTCCTCGTCGCCCGGCAGCGGCGGCAGCGGCTTGAATTCCAGATCGTTGTTTTCCATAGTTTTTCAAAAACCCCGTTTAGGCAATTATATATAAACTTCGCGAAGTATTTGAACACCCCTCCCAAAATTGTTTAAATATCCCTTACCTTATGTGCCGCATAACCGCCGTCCTCTCCGCCAAGCCGGTCTCCAGCCCGGACCTGCTCTGCCGCGGCCCCAAAAGCCTGCTGGCGCAGGCCGGCGCGGTCGCGGGCCGGTTCCAGGACGACGGCTGGGGGATAGGCCATTACCGCGGGGGCTCGCCCGCGGTAAAAAAGAGCCCCGGCCCGGCCCGACTGGAAAAGAAAGCTTTCGAACAGGCGGCTTGCGCCGCGCGCTCCCGCGTGGTCCTGGCCCACCTGCGCGACGCCTCCAACCCCGCCGGCCTGCCCCGGGCCTCCCTGGTCTCGCCCGCCAACACCCAGCCCTTTTCGGCCGGCGGCCTCCTCTTCGCCCACAACGGCACGCTCTTCATCAAGGACGAGATCCGCTCCCTGCTGGGCAAGTACGCCGCCCGCGTAAAAGGCAGCAACGATTCCGAAGTGCTGTTCTGGCAGGCGGTGAAGATGCTCGACGCCTACGGCTCGCCCGCCGCCGCCCTGGAGGCCGCGCTCGACGAGATCCGCACCGTCTGGGTCTCCTGCGCGGACAAGTACCCCGGCAGGCCCGCGCCTTACCGCGGCCTCAACCTTTTCCTGGCCTCCGGAGATTCGCTGGCGGTGCTGTGCCATTACCAGCTGAAGAAGGAGGGGGGCAAGGGCGCGCTGCTCACCCCCGGCTGGGAATTCGGCCGCATAGCCTGGCGCCGGGAGCCCGGCCGCGTAGTGTTCTCGAGCGAGCCGGCGGACCGCGGGCCCGGCTGGAAAAAAATGAACGACCCGGAGCTCGCCTTCGCGCGCGTCTCGGGGAGCCGGATAGAACTGAACTTTAAAAGGATCTCACTATGAAATGGTTCCTGATGCTGCTTATTTTCATCGCCGGCGTTTACTACCTGGTCAGCCAGAACAAGGAAGAGGCCCGCAAGCAGGAGATGATGCAGCTGGCCAAGAAGGACCAGATCACCGCGCTGCCCGAGCCCGCCCTCCCGGTCAAGCCGGAGAAGACCTACATCATCAAGTTCTCCATGGCCACCCTCAAGACGCTGCGCTCCCTCACCGAGGACGCCAACGAGCGGGTCCGCTTCGCCGCCGCCGAGCTGCTCTGGCAGCTGCAGGACGAAAGCGCCCCCGGCGTGATCAAGAACATGCTGGAGAACGAGACCGAGGCCTCCGTGAAGAAGCAGCTCATCGACATGCTGGCCAAGGACAAGAGCAAGCTCAGCCTGGCGCTGCTGACGGAATCCCTCAAGGACTACGACCGCGAAACCCGCCTGCACGCGGTCAAGGCCATCGGCACCTTCTCCAACAAGGAAGCCATCCCCGCCCTCAACCGCGCCCTCCAGGACTACGACGAGGAAGTGCGGCTGAAGGCGCTCGAGGCCGTCAACACCATCCGCAAGGACATCGAGACCCACAAGGAGCAGCAGCTGCGCGAGCTGGAGACCAAGCCGCTCTTCCGCATAGAGTAGCCGCCGCGGCCTTGATTTTTTTGAGAAGAATTTTTTAAAATTTTCCTGAAAAAAATCTATTCAAACTAACTCCAGAACCTACCGTAAGGAGCATCATATGGACTCGGAGATCTCTAAACTGAACCAGAAAATTCAGCAGGATTCGCTTTTCCTCCAGGACCTGCGCCGGGAGATAAGCAAGGTGGTCATAGGCCAGGAGGACCTGGTCAACAGCCTGCTAGTGGGGCTCATCGCCAACGGGCACGTGCTGGTGGAGGGCCTCCCCGGCCTGGCCAAGACCCTGACCGTCAAGACGCTGGCCCAGGGCATCTCGGCCGCCTTCCAGCGCATCCAGTTCACTCCGGACCTGCTGCCCGCCGACATCACCGGCACCCTGATCTACAACCCGAAGGAAGCCACCTTCTCGGTGCGCAAGGGCCCCATCTTCTCGAATATCATCCTGGCCGACGAAATAAACCGCGCCCCCGCCAAGGTGCAGAGCGCCCTGCTCGAAGGAATGCAGGAGCGCCAGGTCACCATCTCGGACTCCACCTACAAGCTGCCGGACCTGTTCATGGTGCTGGCCACCCAGAACCCGATAGAGCAGGAAGGCACCTACCCGCTGCCCGAGGCGCAGGTGGACCGCTTCATGCTCAAGGTCAACATCACCTACCCGACCAAGCAGGAAGAAGCCAAGGTGCTCGACCTGATGGCCCGCCAGACGCTGCCGCAGGCGGGCAAGGCCGTCACCATGGAGCAGGTGCTCAAAGCCCGCCAGACCGCCGACCTCATCTACGTCGACGACAAGATCAAGAATTACGTGCTGGACCTGGTCATCGCCACGCGCGAGCCCGAGAAGCACGGGCTCGAGAAGATCAAGCCGTGGATCAACTACGGCGCCAGCCCGCGCGCCACCATCTTCATGATCCAGGCCGCCAAGGCCTACGCCTTCATCAACGGCCGGGGCTACGTGACGCCCGAGGACATCAAGGCCGTCGGCTTCGACGTGCTGCGCCACCGCGTGCTGCTCACCTACGAGGCCGAAGCGGAGAACATCACCTCCGAGGACATCGTCAAGAGCCTCTTCGAGGCCGTCGAGGTACCGTAAGAAAGCGTGGAGGCCTGAAGCCGGGACGCCAGGATGCAGAAATTTCCTTACGGCCGCCCAGCCTCCTAGCCTCCCGGCTTCCCAGCTATCCGTATGAACACAGCTGATATCCTCAAAAAGGTCCGCGACATAGAGATCAAGACGGGCCGCCTGGTCACGGAGACCTTCGCCGGCCAGTACCAGAGCCTCTTCAAGGGCCGCGGCATCGAGTTCTCAGAGGTGCGCGAGTACATCCCCGGCGACGACGTCCGCACCATAGACTGGAACGTCACCGCCCGCACCAACAAGCCCTTCATCAAGCAGTACATAGAGGAGCGCGAGCTGACCCTGATGATCCTCTGCGACGTCTCCGGCTCGCAGGGCTTCGGCTCCGCCTCCAAGCCCAAGTCCGAGGCCGCCGCCGAGCTGGCCGCCACCTTCGCCTTCTCCGCCCTCAAGAATTCAGACAAGAGCGGCCTGCTGCTGTTCTCCGACAAGCCCGAACTTTACATCCCGCCGCGCAAGGGGAAGAACCACAGCCTGCGCATCATCCGCGAATTGCTGGCCTACTCCCCCAAGAGCCGCGGCACCGACGTGGCCATGGCCCTGCGCATGGCCAACCGCGTCATGAAGCGGCGCGGCATCGTCATCCTCATCTCGGACTTCAATTCCCCGGATTACACCCGGGAGGTCCGCCTTACCGCGGCCCGCCACGACCTCATCCCCGTGGTGATCACCGACCGCTTCGAACGCGCCCTGCCCGCCGCCCGGGCGCTGCTCCTCTCCGAGAACCTCGAGGACGGGGCGGACTTCGCGGCCGACCTGGGCAGCGCCGCCTACCGCGCCGCCTACGAGAAGGACGCCGCCGCCCGCCGGGGCGCCATGGAAGGCGTGCTGCGCGCCGCGGGCGCCGACTGGATCGACATCGACCCCGCGCTGCCGGTGCACGGCCCCGTGGAAAAATTCTTCAGACAGAGGAAGCGCTTCAAGCTGTTATGAAGACCGCCGCCCTCCTGCTCCTGCTGCTGCTGCCGGCCGCCTTCGCCGGGGCCGCCGACAACGCCGTCTCCCTGGCGGTCAGCCCGCCGGCCGGCAAGCCGGACCTGGCCGAAACCTTCACCTTCAAAGTAGAGGCGTCCCTGCCCGAAAGTTATTCGATAAAACCCGACACCGCCTCCGCCGGCAACTCCGAGTTCGAGGTGCGCTCCTTCGTCCGGCGCGCCGTAAAAAAGGAAGGGGGGCGCAGGAGCGAGACTTACGAGATAGAGGCCAGGCCCTTCACCCTCGGCGTCAGCACCTTCCCGGCCCTCGCCTGGCAGCTGAGCGGCGCCGGCGTGCCGCCCGGCACCGTGATAAAGTCCAGCACCTTCACCGTGGAGGTGCTGCCGCTCTTCGAGGCCACCGAGGGCCAGGACATCCGCGACATTTACAAGCCTTACGGCTACGTGCCCTGGCTGCTCATCGCCGCCGCCCTGGCCCTCGCGGCCCTGGGCGCCTGGCTTTACAGGCGCTTTAGGAAGGGCGGCGCGGCGGGGGCCGCCGGCGCGGCCTGGACGGACGCCCGCAGCCCCTACCAGCGGGCGCGCGACCGCCTGGACCGCTTCGCCAAGACGGGCCTGGCGCCCGCCGGCAGGATGAAGGAATATTACACCGGGCTCACCTCCATCCTGCGCCTCTACCTGCAGGAGGAATTCTCCATAGACGCCGCCCTGATGACCACCGCCGACCTGGGCCGCGAGCTCAAGCGCACCGGCGCCGAGCTGCGGACGGCCCTGAAGGCCCGGGAATTCCTGCAGAAGGCCGACCTGGTAAAATTCGCGCGCCTGCAGCCCGGCGACGCCGCCAAGGACTCCGCCGCGCTGGCCGAGCTGCTGATGGAATTCCACCGCGCGCGGGAGAACGCCCTGGCCCTGGAAGCCGCGGCGAACGCCGCCGCCGAGCTGGCCGCCCGGCAGCGGGGGGGGCGCCGATGAACATGTTCAAGCACCCCTGGGTCCTGCTGCTGATGCCGCTGCTGGGCGTGCTGGCGGGCCTGGCCTGGAGCCAGCGCTACCGCCGTAATACCACGGCGGGCGTGCCCGTGCCCATGCCCGCCTACCGCACCCCCCGCTCGCGGCTTTTCCGGACGCTCCCTTTCTGGGGGCGGGTGATAGCCATCTCGCTGCTCATCATCGCCCTGGCGCGCCCGCAGAAGGCCACCCGCGGCGAAGTGCCGCCCTCGGAAGGCATAGACATCATGCTCGCCATAGACACCTCCGGCAGCATGGCGGCGGAGGACTTCCACCCCTACAACCGCCTGGAAGCCGCCAAAAAGGCGGCCGCGGACTTCGTCAAGAAGCGCCAGCACGACCGCATAGGCATCACCATCTTCGGCGGGACCGCCATGCTGGGCTGCCCGCTCACGCTGGACTACCAGTCGGTGCTCGAGCTGCTGGATTCCGCCTACCTGGAGATGACGCGGGTGGGCGGCACGGCCGTCGGGGACGCCATAGTGACGGCCGTCAACCACCTCAAGGAGAGCAAGGCAAAAAGCAAGGTGATAGTGCTCCTCACCGACGGCCGCTCCAACAGCGGCATGGTGACGGACATGGCCCTCGCGGCCAGGACGGCGCAGGCCTACGACATCAAGGTCTACACCATCGGCACCGCCGGCAAGGGACGGGCGCAGGTCAGCACCGGCGACCCCCGCCAGCCCGTGGTCTACGTGGACGAGGACCTCGACGAGCCTACCCTGCGCGAGATCGCCGCCATCACGGGCGGGGAATTCTACCGGGCCAAGAACTACATGGAGCTCGACAAGATCTACTCGCGCATAGACGCGCTGGAAAAAACCAAGTTCGAGACGAAGAGTTTCACCGAATATTCGGACAAGTACCTTTATTTCCTCGGCCCCGCGCTGCTGCTGCTGGGCCTGCTCTTCGTGCTGGAACGCACTTACCTGAGGACCATACCTTAACTTATGGAACTCTTCCGCTACCCCGTACTCCTGGCCTGGCTGGCCGCGGCTTTCGCCGCGCTGGTCTTTTTCCGCTTCAAGACGGAAGAGAGCCGCCTGGCCGCCGCCCGCCAGGTGCTGGGCCCCTCCTTCGACGGGTTCGCTTCCGGGACCCCGGCCGCGCGCCGCCGCCTGCGCGGCCTGCTCTACTTCGCGGCCCTGGCCCTGCTGGCCCTGGCCGCCGCCGGGCCCCAGTGGGGCGTGGAGCTCGCGCCGGTGTCGGACCTGAAGGGCAACGTGGTCATAGCCGTGGACGCCTCCCTGTCCATGGCCGCGCGCGACCTCAAGCCGGACCGCCTGTCCAACGCGCGCCTGCTGCTGGGCGCCATCGCCGAGAAATTCGCGGAATACCGCATAGGCGTGGTGGCCTTCGCCGGGCAGGCCTACGTGCAGTGCCCGCTCACCACTGACCAGGACGCCATCAGCTACTTCGCCTCGGGCCTCAGGCCGGGCATGCTGCCTTCCCAGGGCACCGATTTTTCCGAGGCCATCGAGACCGTGCTCGGCATGCTCTCGCGCTACGGCGGGCAGAAGGTCATGGTCCTCATCACCGACGGGGAGGACCATTCCTCGGGGCTGGACACCGCCCTGGCCGCGGCCGCCGAGCAGGGCCTGCGCATCTTCACCATCGGCATCGGCAACCCCGAGGGGGAGCTCGTCCCGCGCACCGATTCGGCCGGCAACGTCATGGAATACATGAAGGACCGGCACGGCAAGACCGTGGTCAGCCGCATGGACGAGGCCGCGCTGATGAAGATAGCCTCGAAGACGGGCGCCGCCTACCAGCGCTACACCGACCCCGATTCCGCCGCCGAAGCCATGCGTTCGGCGGTCTCCGCCCTGGACCTGGAAAAATCCAAAGGCAAGGGCAAGTCCGGCTACCTGAACCGCTACCAGTGGCCCCTGGCTGCGGCCCTCCTGCTGCTTTTGATAGAATTGATGATAATGGAGAAGGGCTTCCGCTTCAACTTCACCCGGCCCCGTTTCCTGCCGCGCTTCTTCGGGGCGGCGGCGCTGGCCTTCCTCGCCTCCGCCGGCGCGCAGGCCGCGCCCCTGGGCGCCGAGGCCCGCAAGGGCAACGCCGCCTACGACCGGGGGGATTGGGAGGGCGCTATCGGGCATTATTCCCGGGGCCAGGCCAAAAATCCGGGGGACAAGCGCCTGGACTTCAATATCGGCAACGCCTATTACCGGCTGGAGGACTACGACAAGGCCGGGGAATCCTTCGAGCAGGCCGGGACGGACCCCAAAGTGGCGGCCAGGGCACATTACAACCTTGGCAACGCCCTCTTCAAGAAGGGCGACCTCGCCGGGGCCATAGGGGCCTACCGCCGCACGCTGGACCTGGAGCCCGGCGACGAGAACGCCAAGTTCAACCTGCAGAAGGCCCTGGAGCAGAAGCAGAAGAACTCCTGCAACAAGCCCGACGACAAGAAAGAGAACAAGGACAACAAGGAAGAGAAGAAGGACAAGGATAAAAAGCCGGGCGGCGACGGGGACAAGAAGGACGAGAAGCAGGACCAGGAAAAACAGAAGCAGCAGGAGCGGGAAAAGAAGAAGGCCGAGGCCCGCGAGCGCAGCCGGCAGATTTTGGAAATGATGAAAGAACGGGAAAAAGCCGCGGCGCAGGACCCCGAGAACCTGCGCCAGGCCGCCCGCAAGGCCGGCAAGGCCGACGGCAACCGCCTGGAGGACTGGTGAGAAAACTGCGCGCTTTAGCGGCCCTGGCCGCGCTGGCCGCCTGCGCCTGGGGCGCGCCGGCCTGGGCGCTGCTCAACGTCACGGCCGAGACCGACCGCGACACGGTGCAGATAGACGGCAACCTCTACCTCACGGTCACGGTCTCGGGCGACTCGGCCAGCGTGCCCGAGCCCAAGCTGCCCAACATGCAGAACTTCAACGTCTATTCCTCCGGGCGCAGCCAGAGCATCTCCATCATAAACGGCAAGATCACCACCGTGGTTTCCTTCACCTACATCCTGACGCCGCGCTTCATCGGCGCCCAGACCATTCCCTCCATAAAGGTCTCCAACGG